>LSQX01385382.1_pt1 | contig 28325 bp, 27 predicted proteins | sample 654561 | NCBI WGS metagenome assembly LSQX01 (sample SAMN04489861, study PRJNA283612) | anaerobic digester metagenome | isolation source: 4 biogas reactors fed with cattle manure at either 37C or 55C with and... | place: Denmark: Kongens Lyngby | collected 2014
CTTCTGATTTGATCTTGGGGGTTCGCTTTAACTTCTCCGACTTTGTCCCCGGTGGATTGGATTTAGAAGAGGGCCTGCAAATAGCCCAGTTAATTGAGCAATATGGAGCAGACCTTCTGAATGCCTCCTGTGGTATCTATGAATCTGGCCAGACTTCCATAGAGACATCTTCATTCCAGGAAGGCTGGAGAATGGAGATGATCAAACAGGTCAAATCCAGAGTGAGTATTCCAGTAGTTGGGGGCGGCGTTATCCGCCAACCGGAAATGGCTGCCCAGCTGATTGCCGATGGAGATATAGATTTGGTCTGGATCGGCCGCGGTATGCTGGCTGACCCCGACTGGGCCAATCAGGCCATTAAGGGGCATTCCGAAAAAATACGACCCTGTATCACGTGTAATACTTGTTTTGAGACTATAAATAATGGACGTCATATCCGCTGTGCGGTCAATCCTAAAACCGGACGAGAAGAACGACTGCTTCGTCCAGTTGCTGCGCTTAACAATACGGTTTTAGTAGCGGGCGCAGGTCCGGCCGGCCTGCAGGCCGCGCTGAGCTTTGCTAATCTCGGGAGCCGCGTGGTGCTGGCTGAAGCCAGGGAACAGTTGGGAGGCCAGATGCTGATAGCGCAAAAACCACCCGGTAAATCACCGATAGCCAGGCTGCAACAGTATTTAATCGATGAAGTTAATGATTCCTCAGTGGAAGTCCGCTTAAACACCACTCTGAACAAAAAGTTGCTGACTGAGGTGAAGCCGGATGTGCTGGTGGTGGCTACCGGTTCCGAACCTATAATTCCAGATTGCCCAGGGATAAAGGTTTTTTATAGTGCGGCTGAAATACTGGCCAGCGAGGTTAAATGGCAAAACCAGCGCATCATCATAGTAGGAGGCGGCAGCACCGGTTGTGAGGTAGCTGATTTGTTGTCGGAAGATAATCAAGTGACTGTGGTAGAAAGAAGGAAAGTCATCGCTGCTGATATGGAGAACATGTCGCGCCTGGAGATGTTAGCCCTACTTAAACATAGGGAAGTGAAACTCTGTAAAATGACAATACTGGAATCGGCTGATAATAAAACCGCGACTCTGCGCCATTTGGATACCAATGAGACCAGTTTGGCTTCATATGACCAGGTGGTATGGGCGGTAGGTAACCGTTCTGTGGTACCGGATTTGGATCCTGAGATTTTACCTGATCAAGTATTTGTGATCGGTGATGCCAAACAAGCGCGTGGTTTCAGCCAAGCACTCTATGAAGCGCAAATGCTCCCTTATCGGTTGCTCTAAACATTACCAGCATTAAATAGCAACCCCTAGATCATAGAGTAAACCCTCGAATTCTTGTACGAGGTGGCTGTCCAATTCGCCTTGGTCAGCCCCCTCCTTTATCATGCTTATGGCTTCTTCCACCGATAGGGCTGCACGGTAGGAGCGTTCGGTGGTCAGCGCATCAAAAATATCCGCAATAGCTACAATACGCGCGTTTTGCGATATCTGCTCATCCCGCAAACCATCCGGATATCCGGAACCATTCAGTTTTTCGTGATGGTGCCGGATGATATCGCCTACTTCTTGAAGTGCTTTTAAGGGGGAACAGATCTGTTGGCCGAGAGCGGGATGGAGCTTAATTTGTTCAAACTCGTCTTTCGTCAGCTCTCCCGGCTTGTTCAATATATTTAAGTCGATGCCAATCTTGCCTAGATCGTGGATCAATGCGCCGATACGCAGTATCTCCAGGTTGCGTTCGGAAAGCCCCAGTCTCTCTCCCAGAAAGACCGCATACTGGCTAACTCTTTCCGTGTGACCTTCAGTATATTTATCTTTAGCATCTATAGTACGTGCCAGGGAAATGACCACGTCTTCTATATTTTCGGTTTGGGCATCCAACTCCTGGCGAGTTTTTTCTATTTTTCGATTCATAAAGTACATGGATTGCAGGTAGGCATTGTCCAGTGCTAATAGCCCCATGGTTAACACAAAAAGCAGCAAACTCGCCATATTGATCAGTTGCCAGTAGCTGGACGGCCCTGACCCCAATATACTCGCGGCAAGATAACTAATAGCTAATAACGACAGAGATAAGGCAGCCAATTTGAATAATCCATCCTGTATGGTGAAAGCTGCTTTAGTCAATAAAATGGCGTTGCCAATAAATATCAGCCCCACCGTCAGGGAAGTGACCAGAGCCCAAAGGGGCTCTCCCCCTTTGGAGAGGGATAATACACTGAAAAGAATGATTAACAAAAGCGCCGGAATAATGAGCACGGCGCGGTTATTTTCCAAGGACGATATAACTTTCGTACTGACATAAATGGTGCTCCAACTGATGCTAAGAAGCAACAATAGCAGAGATGACCATTCCCATATCGGCAAAATCGTCATGATGTCATCAACCAAGGCCGTCAAGCCCCAGAAAGAAGTGGTTATACCGAGAATAATTATATAAATATGTTCAACCCGGTTATCAAGACGAGCGAAGCGCATACCTAAGCGCAGTACAGCTAAAACAGCTATACTCACTCCTGTAACACAGGTAAGCAGTGTTACAAAATCATGCGCTGATACAATTGTCAGCATAAGGACTCCTTCACCTTCACGTGGTTATCTTATTAGCTTACCAGGATCAACCAAGATTTTCTACTATTTGGGCGAAAATCACGCTATAAAGAGGGCCAATTAACAACATAAATAAATGCTATGCGGATTAAATGGAAGATTAGTATAAAATGTTAACAACAATTGTGTCACATTTGTTTTATAATGATATAATCTCAATCCCTGAAATAATGAGGTTTAATGTTGTTTGTGGTTAGGCAATTATCATAAGTGTTTCCTAATGGAATCACTCTTTAGAAACATTTAAAAGTGTTCAACTTGTATTGTCAAATGACGAAAACTCGGGTATTATGAGCAGGGATGAAAATGTCGAATATTTGAAATATACAGGTTATCTGTGGCAACCTGGTAGAAATATGCGGGTTATTTGTGGCATCCTAGTATTATTCTGGGCTGCCGGTATCATAAATCATTCCGTCTCAGGAAAGGGGCTTAGTATCGTGGAAAAAGCTGTAAAGCTAATTCCTGCCTGCGCAGAAGATCAGGATCTGATTGGCAGGCTGGAAGCGGACGCCGGAACTAATGTGAACCTTTGCTATCAATGTGGTAAATGTACGGCAGGATGCCCGGCGGCCTTTGCAATGGATTATCCACCTCGACAGATAATTCGCCTGCTGCAGTTAGGTATGGTTAAACCGGCCTTACAAGCAGAAAGTATTTGGATTTGCGCTACCTGTGAAACCTGTTCTACCCGCTGTCCAAGAGGTGTGGACATTGCTTCGCTAATGGATGCCCTGCGCCGGGAGGCCTTACGCCAGGGGCAAACCGATAAAAAAGTAGCTGCCTTTAACCAGGCTTTTTTGAATTGTGTCAAATTGTTTGGTCGTACCTACGAAGCCGGTATATTGTTGCAGCATAATCTGAAAACCGGTCAACCATTTAAGGATGCCCAGTATGGCCTGCCCATGATGAAACGTGGAAAAGTAGGCGTTCTTCCTACTAGAATAAAAAACCGCGACGAGATTAAGAAAATTTTTGAAAGAGCGCAAGAGCTGGGAGGTGAATAAACATGAAACTGGCATATTATCCGGGATGCTCTTTAGAAGGAAGCGGCATTGAATATGGCATGTCTATGGAACGCACTGCAGAAATTCTGGGAATTGAACTTATAGAATTAGATGATTGGAACTGCTGCGGAGCTACTTCTGGTCATAGTACTGACAAACTTCTTTCACTGGCATTACCGGCTCGCAACCTGGCTATTGCTGAAGAGATAGGGTTACCAATGCTGGCCCCCTGTGCTGCTTGTTACAGCCGTCACCGCGTCGCTGAACACACTGTGAAGCACGATGAAAAAATGCGGGAGACTATCGCGCGAGTTATAGACAAGGATATTAAGGGCACTTCGGAAACTCTTTCTATATTAGATGTTTTGGCCAATCATATTGGAGTAGATAAGATTGCTGAAAAAGTTACCCAGCCTTTACTGGGTATGAAGGCTGTCTGTTATTATGGGTGCCTTTTGGTTCGGCCCGTAGAACACACTGGTTTTGATGATCCTGAAGATCCGCAAACCATGGACGTGGTAGTAAAAGCTCTGGGAGCAGAAGCCCTGGATTGGGCATATAAAACCGAATGCTGCGGCGCTTCCTTGCTTACCTCCCGGCCTGATGTAGGAAATACGATGCTTTATGAGGTTCTTCGCAATGCTCAAGAAGTTGGTGCGGAGTGTATTGTAACCGCCTGCCCCCTATGCGGAATGAATCTGGATATGCGTCAGGGAGCAGGGGAGAAAGCGGGTAATACCAAGTTTGGATTGCCGGTTTATTATATAACTGAACTGGTGGCGCTGGCTGCTGGAGAATCCCGCCAAGCCGTGGGCATAGATCGCCATTTTGTAGAGGCGGGCAGCTATCTGGATGAGGTGGAAAAGCGGGCTGCAAAAATCAAAGCCGAATTGAAAGCTAAGAATCAGGCTAAAGCAGCGGGGGCCTCGGGAGAAAAAGATATTGATCCAGAAGTACGTCAGAAAAAAGTCGATGCTATGGTCAAAGCTTTTGAGAAAAACCCTAACAAAATAGCCAAGAGACTTATTGATGACGAAGAACGAGCCGTGGTTCTGCTGGAAATAATCAGTGAGGATAGTAAAAAGACAGCACGTTTAGCAGAGCTGATGGTCGACGACTCTGATAAAGCTTCCAAGGCTGCTGATGCTTTTGTAACAGCAGAACTTAAGAAGAGAGATAAATAGATTATTAGTTTAAAGTTCCACAAGGAGGGAGACGGAGATGAAAAGACGGGTAGGCGTTTTTGTGTGCGACTGTGGTACTAATATTGCCTCCGTGGTTGACACCGAAAAAGTAGCCGAATATGCCAGACAGCTCCCGGGAGTCGTTTACTCCACCACCTACAAATATATGTGTTCTGACCCGGGGCAGGAACTGGTAAGAAACGCCATCCAAGAGCAAGGCTTGGAACAGGTAGTTATTGCTTCCTGTTCACCGCGAATGCACGAAAAAACTTTCCGGCGAGCGGTGGAAACCGGAGGCATAAATCCTTATATGTTTGAGATGGTCAATATTCGTGAGCAGAATTCCTGGGTTCATATTAACCGGGGGGAAGCTACGGATAAAGCCATGGATCTAGTGCGCATGGCGGTCAGCAAGGTTTTGAAGAATGTGCCCCTGCAGGTTTCCACTATTCCAATTACCAAGAAGGCTATGGTAATTGGCGGAGGTATAGCCGGTATGCAGGCAGCTCTGGATATTGCTGAAGCTGGTCACAAGGTAATACTGGTGGAAAAGGAAGCCAGCATTGGAGGCAAGATGGCTCAGTTAGACAAGACCTTTCCCACCATGGACTGCGCCGCTTGAATAGGCACTCCCAAGATGGTTGCTGTGGCGCAGCATCCTAATATTGAATTAGTAACCTATGCAGAAGTAGTTAAAGTATCAGGTTATATAGGAAATTTTAATGTAACAGTAAAGAAAAAAGCCAAGTATGTTGACTGGGATTTGTGTACTGGCTGTGGTACCTGCTGGGAGAAATGTCCCACCAAAAAGATCAAAGATGATTTTGATCTAGGTATGGGGTTGAGGACTGCTATTCATAAAGTTTTTCCCCAGGCAGTTCCTGGCAAACCGTATATTGATGCCGATACCTGTATCAAACTCACCAAAGGTAAGTGCGGAGTCTGCGAGAAGGTATGTCCTACCCAGGCTATTCGATTTGATGACCAGGATCAATTGGTAGAAGAAGAAGTTGGTGCCATTGTTATGGCTACTGGCTATGATTTGTTTGCCTGGGAAGAAGCCTATGGTGAATATGGATATGGTAAATATCCGGATGTCATTACTAGCCTGCATTTTGAGCGGTTGTCGAGTTCCGGAGGACCCACCGGCGGAAATATTCGGCGGCCTTCCGATGGCAAAGTGCCGGACAGCGTTGCTTTTATAAAGTGCGTTGGTTCCCGGGATGACACCAAAGGCAAGAGCTACTGCTCAAGGGCTTGCTGTATGTACACTGCTAAACATGCTTATCAGGTAAAAGACAAACTGCCGGATAGCGAAGCTTATGTCTTCTATATGGATGTTCGTACCGCCGGCAAGAACTATGAAGAATTCTATCAGCGTGCCCTAAATGCGGGAGCCAAATATATCCGAGGGCGGGTAAGCAAGATTTACCCCCGAGGCGATAAATTAGTCTTAAAATCCGAAGATACTTTACTGGGGATGCCTTTGGAAGTGGAAGTAGACATGGTAGTATTAGCTACCGCTATGGTTCCTTCGGAAGGAGCCCAGCAGCTGGCGAAAACCATTGGTTTTTCTACGGATAAGGACGGCTTCTTCCAGGAAGCCCATCCCAAACTGCAACCGGTAGAGACTTTTACCGCTGGAGTTTATGTGGCTGGAACCTGTCAGGGACCCAAAGATATTCCGGATACGGTAGCTCAGGCCAGTGCCGCCGCCGTAAAAGTGTGCGGTCTGTTCTCCAAAGCGGAACTGGCTACCGAACCGATGATTACTGAAGTTGATATCAGCAAGTGTTCGGGTTGCGGCTTTTGTGTACCGGTCTGTCCCTACAATGCCCTGTCGCTGGTAGAAATTAAGGAACGTGGTCATCATGGACCATTTACTCGTCAGGTAGTGCAGGTAAACAGCAGCCTGTGCCAGGGATGCGGAGCCTGCTTGCCGGCTTGTAGAACAACGGCTTTAAACCTGAAAGGATTTACTAATGAACAACTGGTAGCGGAGGTGGATGCACTGTGTCTATAGATCAGGAAAAGGCGTGGAAACCCAAAATCATCGTATTCGCCTGCAACTGGTGCACGTATGCCGCTGCGGACTTGGCGGGGTCGAATCATTTGCATTACCCGGCCGATGTTCGCATTATTCGTACTCCTTGTTCCGGGCGTATGGACCCCTTGCTGGTTTTGCGGGCTTTTAACCGGGGGGCGGATGGTGTACTGCTATCTGGATGACATCCGGGTGAATGCCACTATGGTAGTGGCAATTACTACAACCGGCGCCGTCATACTATCATGAAGAGCTTAATGGAGTATATCGGCATTGAACCGGAAAGATATCAGACGGCCTGGATCTCCGGTGCTGAGGGAATCAAGTTCCAGGAGACCATGCAAAAGTTAGTGGATGATGTCAATAACCTTGGTCCCAACCATAAGCTGAAGGGGGCAAAATAGATGAACTATACCAAAGAGATTCGTGAAATTGCCACCAGGCTGTTGGAAAATGAGCAGGTCGATATGGTAATGGCTTGGGAAAAGGGCGACCAAGAGTACCAAACTCTCCCATTTATTGCTCGTACTGTTGACGAGGTCAGTCGTATAGTGTGCGATGAGTACTCTATACACAACTTGTCCAACAACCTGCTCCGTTATCGAGACGGGAAAGAAAAAATAGCTATTGTGGTCAAGGGCTGTGATTCGCGGGGAGTAGTCAGACTCTTGGAAGATAATCAAATCGAAAGGGAACGGCTATATATTATCGGATTGGCTTGCCCCGGTGTTAAAGATCCACTCTTGGCTATGAAGCAGAATTCTGGTTTTGAAAGAGTCCAAGATCAGGATGAGGGGCTGGCTAGCAAATGCCGGTATTGTTTGCAACCCAATCCAGTTATTTATGATGAACTGGTAGGAGAAGAGCAGCCTGTGGCTGAGCTGCAGGATCGTTTCGCTCGTATTGAGGAAATTGAACAGATGTCTGCTGATGAACGCTATAAGTTCTTTGAAGACATGCTCTCCACCTGTGTGCGTTGCTATGCTTGCCGGCAGGTCTGCGTAGCCTGCAACTGTCGCACCTGTATTTTTGATGAGACCCGTCCCCAATGGGTGGGAAGAGAAACCAGCACTAGCGACAATATGATGTATCACCTGATACGTGCCTCCCACATGGCAGGAAGATGCATTGAATGTGGAGAATGTGAACGAGTATGTCCGGTCCATATTCCGTTAATGCTGATCAATCGTAAACTGATCAAAGATGTGAATGGATTTTTTGGTCCTTATGAAGCTGGTATGGAGTATGTTGAGGGAAGAAAACCGCCACTAAGCGTTTATAAGGAAAACGATCCGGATGATTTCCTGTAAGGGGTGAGATTATGAAGGTGTTGAAAACTAGCAAAATAGAACAAGTTCTCGATCGCCTAGCTCAGCAGGCTGATGTGTATGCACCTATCCTGCGGGGGCAGCAGTCGGGTTTTTTCTCCTGGAGAACTTATAATGAAGATTTTGATGACCTTATGTTTGATATTTTGAATGTATATCAGCCTCCTAAGAATATCGTTCTGCCTCAGACTGAAAAAATGTATAGTTTTCGTCAGGAAGGGCAGGACATTAGTGTCGAGCCCATAGCGGCCGAGGTTGAACCCAAGATCATTATGGGTGTTCGCGCCTGTGATGTGCGGGGAATTGAGTATTTAGATGAAGTCTTTTTGACCAAAGGATATGTGGATGACGCTTATAAAGCCCGGCGCGACAAGACTACTATTATAGCGAGTGCCTGCTATAATCCGGGAACCAACTGCTTTTGCGACTCCATGGGAGTAAATCCGACTGATCCGGAATCAGCTGATGTTATCATGCGCGAAGTAACCGGCGGTTATGTTTGGGAAGTGAAAACCGAAAAAGGGGAAGCAGTTACCAAACAGATTGAAGACATATTGGAAGAGCAAGAGGTCGAACTATTTACCTTGAAGCCATTCTTGCGTAAGGTGGAATATGAAGGAGTAACAGAGAAACTTAAAGATATGTTTGAAGATCCCATGTGGGAAAAATATTCTGAGCCCTGCCAGACCTGCGGGATATGCACCTATCTGTGTCCCACTTGCTACTGCTTTGATATTCAGGTAAAGAACTGGGGAGACGAAGGTTATCGTTTCCGTTGTTGGGACTCCTGTATGTATCGGGAATATACGCAAATGGCAGGAGGCCATAATCCTCGTGAAGCTGCTAAGGAAAGATTTCGTAACCGCTTCCTGCATAAGCTGCAATTCTTTCCGGAAAGATATGGAAGACCGCTTTGCACAGGATGCGGACGCTGTATAGTAGCCTGCCCGGCAGGGGTAAATATTATCAAGATAATCGATACGGTAAAGGAGGCGGAAACCGGTGCATGATTGCAGTTGTGAAAGACCATTAGTACCGGGAATCGTCGAGGTAGTAAAAATCATAGATGAGACTCCTGATGTAAAGAATTTTTATGTGCGTAGTGAGAATGGCGTGCCTTTTGATGTTATGCCGGGCCAATTGGCTATGGTTTCTATGCTTCCGGTGGGAGAAGGTATGTTCTCAGTTTCCTGGCAAGAAGAGAACGATCATCTTGAATTTGCCATCAAACGAACTGGCCTCATGACGGATGAGCTCCATCGAATCGAGGTTGGTCAAAAGCTGGGAGTGCGCGGTCCTTATGGCAATGGTTTTCCGGTGGAAGAGTGCAAGGGCAAGGATATGCTGTTCATAGCCGGTGGCATTGGACTGGCACCCCTACGTTCTTTTATTAAATATTGCTTTAAGCATCGGGAAGACTATGGCAAGATTACTATTCTATATGGAAGTCGCAGCGCGGCGGATTTATGCTTTAAGGATGAACTTTTTGACAAATGGCCGCAGCAGAAGGACACTCAGGTTTATGTAACCATCGACAATCCTGAAGAAGGTTGGGACGGCCATGTGGGGTTTGTTCCGGCTTATTTAGAGGAACTCAATACCAGTCCGGAAGGCACCATCGCCGTAACCTGTGGGCCCCCTATCATGATTAAGTTCGTTTTACAGGCTCTGGAGAAGATGGGCTATAGTGATGAACAGGTCATCACCACTCTGGAAATGCGTATGAAATGTGGTATTGGTAAATGCGGCCGCTGCAACATTGGCAGCGAGTATATATGTCTGGACGGTCCGGTGTTCAACCTGGCCCAACTCAGAAAACTACCTCCCGAATGGTAAAGGAAAGCAAGTGAGTCAGGGGATATCTCCTGACTCACTTTTTTTGTTTATGCGCAAGTTAGGGGACGATCCTTCCACTTGCGCTGTCAAGTAAGCATCAAGCATGTAGGGGTCGGTCTCCGCGCCGACCCGAGCAAGCCCCCCCCTTTCCCCCCGTTCTGTCATTCTCGCGTAGGCGGTAATCCATGCCTGCGGCCGACCCGCGCGGCTTGCCACAGGATAACGGTTGAAATATCCATCTATTTCCGCGCAGTCACATTAACCCACCCCGTGCCTTCCCGAAGAAAAGCAAGGCAAAGAGCCGTCCGAGACCACAAAAAAAGTACCCTTTTAAGTGTCATCCTGAGGGAGGCACGACTGAAGGATCTTTCCCCCTGGCACCAATAAAGATTCTTCGGCTAAGCCTCAGAATGACATGCATTTTTTCAGCAGTCTCGAACCGTCCACACGCCTTGTTCACGTCTTGTTGGCCTTAGAATACGTTCCCGCCAAACAAATAGCCTAGATAGAACACAGCCCCTATCACAACTATGTGAAATATCCACCAGCCTGTTTTCAAAAAGTGAAATGTACCAATATCATAGCCATCTTCCGTTTTCAATTCATTGTCCACCTTTTTTACACCTCCTTACGTTATTTAATAATTCCCTGCTTAGGTGCAATTATGTACCGTTAGTCAGTCAGTAAGGAATTGATTACAGATTTGCCTGAATATAAACTGGGTGTGATGCATTGACATGTGGGAAATAATCAATAAAATAGTTATAGTCCGGCGAGTTGCACAAGAATGTGCACAAACAAGGAGGATAATATCATGCATGAAATTCGCCAAGATCTTTTAAACCCTACGGTAGCCAAGATGTTAACAACTTTTCATCTTGATAAGAATTATGTATCTGGTCAAGGTAGCTATTTGTTTGACGATAAGGGCAACCGCTACCTTGATTTCATTGCTCAATATGGGGCAGTGCCATTTGGCTATAATCCGCCTATGATCTGGGAAGCCCTGGATCGGGTCAGGAGTCAGCAAATTCCCAGTTTGGTGCAGCCTTCCTTACCGGGTGAGGCTCTGCGTCTGGCTAATAAACTAGCCCAAATCACACCGGGGGATCTCTGTTATTGCACTTTTTGCCAAAGTGGGACCGAAGCTGTTGAAGCAGCAATAAAATTAGCTCGCTCCGCTACCGGAAAACTGACCATCGTATCTACTGAGCGCAGTTTTCACGGTAAGACTCTGGGAGCATTATCTGCTACGGGCAGAGATGTTTATCAAACACCTTTTGGTGCGCCAGTGCCTGGTTTTACTCGTATTCCCTACAATGATGCCGCTGCTTTAGCTGAACTTTTGGAAAAGAATTCCGATGTGGCTGCTTTCATAGTCGAACCGGTGCAAGGTGAAGGGGGAATCATACCTGCTGAGCCTGGTTACCTGGCGGAAGCGCAGCGGCTATGTCGCCAGTACGGGGTAGTGTTTATTGTCGATGAAATTCAAACCGGTTTGGGGCGTACCGGCAAAATGTTTGCTTGCGACCATGCAGAAATAGAGCCTGATGTATTGCTCTTAGCCAAAGCTTTGGGTGGTGGACTGATCCCCCTGGGAGTATGTATAAGTTCACCCCGGGTCTACAATGATGATTTTGGCGCCCTGCACAGCTCCACCTTTGCCAACAATAACCTGGTCTGTGCGGTGGGTTCTGCCGTTCTGGAGGAATTGCTCAAAGATGATCAGGAGCTGATCAAAGGCGTGGCTGCAAAAGGTGAATACTTATTGAAACGTGCTCATCAGCTGGGGGAATCATACCCGGACATTATCAAGAAGGTTCGGGGTCAAGGGTTGATGGCAGGAATAGAGTTTTACGATCTGGATGACTGCGGGTCATTTGATATGACTTATCTCTGTGATCAGGGGGGATTTACGGCTTTGCTGGCCGGATTCCTGCTCAATGTATTTCACATTCGCCTGGTACCCTTCCTGAACAACCCTATGACCGTACGTCTGGAGCCGACTCTCACCATTACGATAGAGGAGATCGACCAGGTTATGGATGCCCTGGATACTGTTTGCCAAATACTATCCCACCAGGATTATGCTCTGTTATATCTTTTCCTGATAGGGGACAATTCCCGCCCGAAGAATATAGTTGATTATCGGCTTTCCCGTCGCAGTATAAAAGCATCTTCTTTAGAAGATGGCGAAAAGCCAACTCAAAAGTTTGCTTTTGTAATCCACTATCCGGGGCCAGAAGATGTTATTGCTAATAATCCTTCCTTTGTGCGCCTTTCCCGCCCTGAATTGTATCAGCTTTTAGATTGGCAGTGTCAGACCGGCGAAGCCGGCATGGTATGTCATATGCCGGCCATTCGCTCCCGGAACGGAAATGCCGCTGAAGGTTGGCTAATTGGAGTTCCGTATGGTGCTCGCCAGATCATGTCCCTACCCCGGGAAGAAGTTGTGAAAGTAATAGGTGAGGCAGTAGATATGGGACGCAAACTGGGAGCGGGCATAGTAGGCCTGGGCGCTTTGACCTCAGTAGTGACCCGGGGAGGACGCTCGGTAACTGATCGAAATGTAGCTGTCACCAGCGGCAACAGTTTCACGGTACTTATGGCTATGGAAGCCCTGTACCGCGGAGCAGAAAAGATGAACATTGATGTAGCTCAGGCCCAGGGAGCAGTAGTAGGAGCTACCGGGTCTATTGGTCGAGCCTGTTCCTTACTGCTGTCTGAACAGGTGGCTAATATAATATTACTGGGTAATGATCAACATCCCACCAGCAGTCGCAACCGTTTGCGGTCGCTCTATAGCGATATTTTTGTCTATGCCCGGCAGCGGTTAGCAAGGGGTGAGGAAAGCGGCCTGGCCGGTTGGTTGAAAGATGTAGTGGAAAGCTTGTCGAGCCTTAATGATCTCCAGTCCCAACAACTGCTGGAAACTTATCATCAGGGCGAGTTTTCTCAGGAGTGGGTGCAAGCAGTAGCGGATTGCTTAAATCTGGATGTTCCGGTGGAAACCAGCCTCAGTCTGGTTGATTCCTTACCGCTTTGTGATCTGATAGTGGCGACCAGCAATGCTCCCGATTATTTAATTTACCCTTATCATCTAAACCCCGGTTGTGTGGTATGCGATGTGGCACGGCCAGCTGATGTATCTCCGGAAGTATACCAGCAAAGAGATGATCTGCTGGTTTTAGAAGGTGGTCTGGTACAGTATCCGGATAGCATCTCTTTTGGACCCAACTTTGGTTACCGGGACGGAGTTAGTCTAGCCTGCCTGTCAGAAACCGTATTACTGGCCATGGAAGGAGATTACCAGCACTTTAGTATTGGTGCCAAATTGCCCTTGGAAACAGTAGCCTACTTGCGACAACTAGGCGAGAAACACGGTTTTAGCCTGGCGGGATTGGTAATGAATGGCCGGGAAATCACCGATGGGGATATTGAGCAGATCTATAATCGTTCTCGACAGTTGAAGTCAGCCCAAAACCTGTAATACAAAATCAGGCAAGTGGGTCAGGCCTGGAGATTTTTACTTACTGACACATAGGGGATTTAGCTTATCCAAGTAAGTAAATATCCAGGCTTGACCCTTTTTCATTCTGCTAATAAGCAGGAGAATTTGCATCAATTGACAAACCTTAATAAAATAAGGAAAGGAAAGGAGGCTAGAACCATTGAATGAAATAGTAATACGTAAGGATGGCAAATGGTATTACAATAATGCGGAAATGTTTCGCCGCAACATAGTCAACCTACTGTCGGTTAATATAGATAAGCAGGAAGATGGCAATTATATTATAGCTATGGGTGATGAGGTTTCTGAAATCGACGTTGAAGACGTTCCGTTCTATGCAACCGGTATACAGGAATCGGAGGGTGGAATCTTTACACTAATCTTCCATGATCTGCAGGAATATGAACTAAACCAGGAACTGCGCTTGTATTTTAAGGGAGACGTTCCTTACATCTCTTATCGCTGGCCCGCTGATACCCGACTTAGTCGGGGCATTTACTGGAAACTCAGCGATTATTTTAACTTCCGGGGCGATGAGGTTTACATTGTTCCACCTGGAACCGAATAATTGCGGGATTGTTAGGAGGCAAATCTTATGGCCATTAGAATTGTGACAGATACCTCATGCGATCTTCCTGATGAAATCCTGATCAAACATCAGATCGATATGATTCCTTTAAAGGTAACCTTTGCAGATGGAGAGACATATCTGGATCGCTTGGAGCTTTCCCCGGAGTTATTCGTACAAAAAATGGCTGCTTCTCATCATCTTCCCAAAACGGCCGCGCCTGATCCTACTACTTTTGTAGAGCACTTTGAGCAGGGATTGCGTGAGGCGGGCGATGTTCTGTTTATCAGTCTATCATCTGGCCTCAGCGGCACTTTCCAGATAGCTCAGCTGGCCCAAAAGATGCTGGGAAATGCCAAGGTAAGGGTCTTCGACAGTTTGTCGGCTTCGCTGGGGACTGGAATTATGGCAGTGCGAGCAGCTCAAATGGCAGCAGCCGGTTTGGGAATAGAAGACATTATCAAAGAGCTGAGCAGCACCTTGAGGACCAAACAAAATATTTTTACACTTAATACTTTGGAGAATGTGGTCAAAGGCGGGAGATTAAAACGGATAGAAGGCTTGGCCGGGGATCTACTACATATCAAACCTGTTTTCTTGGGCAATAATGATACTGGCAAACCGGAATTATACGCAAAAGTTAGAGGACGCCACAAAGCCGTAAAATTTATGGTGGGTATGCTGGGAGAACTAGTGGACGGTCTAGAGAATAGCGTAGTAGGCATCACCCATGTGCACTGCCTAGCCGATGCCCAACATCTTGGGCAGCTGATAGCCGAGCGCTACAATCCTGAGGCCATATGGATCAGCGATATGAGTGCCACTATTGGTACCTATGCTGGTGAAGGCGGTTTAATGGTTAACGTATAAAAAAAAGGAGGGGGCTTTGTTGCCGATCGAGCCCCCAGATAATGGTAATACACACCCCTATGTGTATGTCCCCCCAGTTACAATACCTTGCAAATTGTATGCCAATAAATTGGCGTCGCCAAGATAGAGATAAATTGGCATCGGGCCAGGAGAACCTAACAGGGGTGTCTCAAGAAGAAGACAAAAAAGCGTACATAAACATAGACACATATATCTGAATTGAGACACTTATAGGCGGCTTATTTCTGGCGGCCGAAATCTTTTTTCATCTATCTGCAGAGCGTGATCGATATTAGCCAACATATCAGCTCGGTCAGCCGGGATCACCCCCTGAACATCCCAATAATTTGAAACATGATCACTCAGCACTATACTGTTGTCACATTCCAGATGTTCCACCAGGAGTCTAACTTCCTGTAAGGCTTGGTGAGCAGACAATAATTTGAATTTCCCCTGGTGGTATTCTTCATATAGAGGAGTGTTGGAAACGGGAACAAAGGTACGCAAACGGATATAATCGGGACTTATCTGACTTAAAACCCGCGCACTTTCTAGAGCATGCTCACGAGTCCTCTCCACACCGCCGATTCCTACCAGATAGTACTCACTGGTTTGCAAACCAGCCTGCTTTAGTTTCAATCCGGCTTCGACGATCTCGGCTGAGGTTACTCCTTTATTGATTCTTTCCAGGGTAACATCATCGCCGCTTTCCATGCCGGTATGGACTCGGGTCAATCCGGCGGCTTTGAGACGCTGGAGGTCTTGCAGGCTCTTTTTGTTAACAAACCGGGCCGATCCATAAACGGTGATACGCTGCAATTGGGGGAATAGCTCCCCCGCATAAAGAAATATTTCCTCCAACTGATCAGTTTTCATTATTATCGTATTACCGTCCGGAAAGAAGATGGAGTGGATAACATCTCCATAATGATTTTTGGCCATGGCTAAATCTTCTTTGATTTCATGAACCGGCCGCAGGCGGAAGCGAGTACCTTTATACATTTGACAGAAAGTGCATTTGTTATGGGGACACCCAATTGTAGCTTGGATCAGCAGACTGTTAGCTTCACTGGGTGGCCTGTAAACGGTTCCTTCATAACGCAATATATCTACCTCCTTGCCTCTTAGCCTAGCAGATTTTATAAGAAGGTAAAAGCCGCATTTTTTATGCAAATTACGGCAGTTAGAGGGATTTACCTGTTGTCATATATCCCCAAAAAATATATAGTTAAACAAGAATGCAAACACCATACTGTAAAGGTTGGGAACCAAATGTCGGTAAGGGTTATAATTGTAGATGATGATGAGCGGGAGCGCATCGTGCTTCGCTACGTGTTCGACCAGATCAAAGACGTTGACTTAGTGGGAGAGGCAGTCCACGGTTTAGAGGCTTTACTCTATTGCCAGGAAAAGAAGGTTGACCTAGTGTTTCTGGATATAGCTATGCCAGAAATGGGTGGTTTGGAGACAGCTCGTAAGCTGTTGGAAATGAAAGAACCGCCCTTATTTGCTTTTGTCACGGCCCGCCGGGAGATGGCGGTAGATGCCTTTGAACTGGGAGCGCTGGATTTTATCGTCAAGCCTATCGAAAAGCAGCGAGTGGAAAAAACCGTTGAAAGAGCCAAACAGCGTATAGCTCATAGATCATTTGTGGAGGAAATGGTGCGTGACCGCTTAAAAGAACGTATTGATTTCATGCTGCAGCGTTATAAGAACTATGAGATATTTACCAGTAAGCTGGCAGTACGAGAAAAAGGCAAAATCACCCTGCTCAATCAAGACGATATAGTATACTGTGAAAGTCAGGGCAAGAAGGTCTTTATATGCACCCAGGAAGGGACCGGTTATCTCAGCAATTATACCCTTACTGAACTGGAGAAACGTCTTGATAATACTAGTTTTTTCCGTGCTCATCAGGCCTTTATCGTTAATCTGGATTATATCAAGGAAATCGTCAATTTTGGCGAGGGTTCGTACATCTTGCATCTTACTGACGGCAGTAAAAATATAATTCTCAGCCGTTCGCGTGCTAAACAACTTCGAGACAAAATGGGCATATAGAAAAACCGTTCAGGACACAAAAACCACCAATTAAACCCCTAATGCGTCCTATCATTCCAAAGAAAATCAACCTGGCAAGATAAAAGATTCATAGCGGGAAACTGCAAAATAGTGGAGGAAGGGCCTTTTGAAGTCGGTTCTTCCTTTGGTTATAAGGGTTTTTAATGTCCTCCATAAATTTGCACCATAAGTCACAAGCTAGGGCAAATTATCCAATGAAACCAACCAACTTCAGCCCTTGTAGAGAAAAATATCACATAATGGTTTATAGTTTAACTAGAGAATAAGAACGGTGAAATAGAATGAAAGGGGGGGCCACCCAAGAGCTTGCTTTCCGGCATAAAGAATGGACGGATTTTTAGCCGGGAAAATAGACATACTACTCAGCTAAAGGGATTGAGAATTAACTAGTTGGACGGAAACGGATTTACCTTTTGTATGAGGGGAGTGATAATCTATGATACCTTTTGCTAAGCTAGAGCGATATGGAGGAAACGAGTCGCTGTTTGAACTGGTTTTGATGTCAGCTGTATCAACACTGGTGGGCGAGCCGTTGCATATCCATGCGGAAGGTTTACGAGGAACTGGAAAAACTACCATAATGCGTGCAGTGCGGGGCATTCTCCCTAATATCACCCGGGTCAAGGGATGTGTCTATAATTGTGATCCCCAACGACCGCATTGTCCCGAGCATAAAAACATGACCACCCAAGAACTGGCTGCCATCGGTACCGAAGAAATACCTATGCCTTTCCTGGAGATTTCCCATTCTGCCAAAGTGGGCACCGTAGCTGGCAGTATTGATCTGGGCCGCCTAACAGACCAGGAGGCACCAGAAGCCCGTCTGTTACCAGGAATGATCCCGCAAGCTCATCGGGGCATTCTGTTTATTGACGAGATCAACCGACTGGCGGATACATCTCCGGAGATCACCGATATCCTGCTGGATGTCATGGGTAACAAGCCAGGGCACATCCAAATTGAGGAAGCGGGTCTGCCGGTGGTGGAGATCCCAGTTAATGTTTCGGTTTGGGCAGCCTCCAATCCTGACGAGGATCCCGGCCCTCTGGAAGAAATTAGACGTCAATTGTCTGATCGATTTGACATGGTTTGTTATATGGGCCGTCCTGATTCGGTCGATATCCTGGCCCAGATGTTAAAAGAGAACTCCCATGTCTATAAGAACCAGAAAAACAATGATGTTGATGATGATCAAGGCAATGAAGTGTATCGCAAGAGCATAATTAAATGGGCGGGCCTGTTCGAACAAGCTGATCTCCCTGACTTTTTGCGGAATTTTATCGCCCGTCTTTACATCAAGCATAGTTTAGAGAGTATACGCGCTATTGAGGCGATGCAGCAGGGGGCTGTTCTGCACAGCATAATCCGAGGCCGTGACAAAGTGTTGATCAATGATGTTACGGATATGATACCGCTGGTATTGAAACATAGAGTAGATGGAGACACCTTGATCAGAATGATAAATGATGTTGACGCGAAATCGAACAAGGAAGGGATCCTATCCTTTAGAGGACGCAAGAATAAGCCTAAGGAAGATAGTGAACAACCTGACTATTTCCCCCACAATGCTCGTCCGCTAAAAGATATGAGCCGGGGAGAACTCATCAATACGGAGAAGACCCTGACACCTTCGGACTTCTAGGCAATCTCGGATAAGGGGGTAATTACTATGATGGGGGAAAAGACCAACATAGATAAGGCCGCCTCAGTAGGTAATTATCTGAGCTTATATTTTGGACAGAATCAGGGCGTGCGCCTGGGGGAAAGTACGGTAGTCAGTCGTAAGGCGCACGGTCGTTTACCAGAAAAAAGGGTCAAAGGTCAGATAAAAATTCTTCTGAACCGTGATGCGGGTAAGACCTACCTGGATTACGTGGATGTCGACCAAGTCGTTCATATTGATACTTATCATAAACCGGGTGAAATAAACCCGCGCGATACGGCGCGGGCAATTTTTTACGCGCTGGAATCTCATTTCCTAGAGCAGAACCCCCAGCTCCAGTATGCGGAAGATGAGCGCTTTCGCATGGTAGCCGATTATGCCAACAAGATATTTATAACTACCAATGGGGGCAAAGGTACGGTTTATGACCTGTTTCAAGGCATTATTCGTCCATTTATCGAGGGGGAAGAAGGCTTTGACCATGTGCACATTTTAGCTCGCCTGAACCGGGAAGAGTATTATCTGGTCTATGTAATTACTGAAGCTGTAGAAGGGGTAGTACTTCAGTCAGAACTCAAATTATCAAAAGTACGCAATATAACCCATGGCAATCAAAAGCAAGCGGAAGAGAGTTTTTCGGAATATATTAAGCTACCCTGGAAAAAGTTCAAGGGTCAGAATGCCCGGCAGCTACCTGCTAAAGAGAATGTTAATCAATTGGTTCTCAAGCTAGCGGAGAAGTTTGGCGGGGTAGATGAAATCGAGGAGTTCCTAGAAAACTATTCCACCAACGTCTTTAAGCGCAAGGGTATTGATCAGCAGAAGAAAAAGTGGGGAGATATTGAACATTACCTGGAACAGCTTGAAGAGCTGGGACTGATCAAAGACACACTTATGGGAAAGGTTTTGACCCGGAAAGGACTAGATCTAAAAGAATTCGTTATCAATCATAAATGTGAATTGGAGACGGAAATAAGACGGAATATTCGCCGGTCTCCCTCCGGGGGTACTAACCGTTTTCGCAAGCTGGGCAAGGTGGAAAAGAAGTCGAGCCAGGTGGAATTCACTAACCGCAATAAGACCGTCAATGATCCTGAGAAAAACTGGTCCGGTGATTTGGCGGTTCCGGAAACCATTATCCAGGCTAAAAAGAACTCGTTCCTGCGCGGTGATGTCGGCCTAAGGATAAAAAAGAGCGACCTGCATTATTATGAAAAGAAAACCTATATCCCCATCGATGTATGTCTGTTGATAGATGCCAGCGGAAGTATGGCTGGTGATAAACGTCAGGCCGCCTGCTATTTGGCCGAACATTTGCTGTTAACTGGTAAAGAAAAGGTGGCCGTGGTGACTTTTCAGGAGCGCAGCAGTAAAGTTGTAGTGCCTTTTACCCGTAATGAGAGCCTCCTTCGTAAAGGATTATCAACTATCAACCCGGCCGGACTGACGCCGCTGGCTGATGGCATTATGACCGCCCTTAATCTGATCAACAATACCCGGGTGCGCAACCCTTTGCTGGTCTTGATTACCGATGGCATTCCCAACACCCCTTTATGGACTATGGATGCCAAAGCAGATGGCCTGGAAGCCGCTGGCCGAATTGGCAACAGCAATGTCAGGTTTATATGTATAGGAGTGGAGTCAAACCGCTATTACCTGGAGAAAGTGGCAGATCAGGCTGAGGGAGTGCTTTATTTAGTGGACGATTTGAATAAGGAGAACCTCATTAACATTGTAAAAGCGGAAAAGAAAACCATGCTGGAGTCTAGACGCAGCTTGGCCTAGCCGGGCGAAATTTGACATTTTTCTCTAAAGTCCGGTACAATCAGATTAGTAAATATTTTCACTAATGTAAGGAATGCAAACGCGTAGTTTGCTTTAATAACTCCTCCTTCGTACACGAGCACCGTTTCGGTGCTCGCTTTTTTTTGGCATAAAATGGTGGCCGGCCTCGTATGATGTACAAGCAACCGTAAGGGAGGCCGAAAACATGCCCCAGCGTTTTATTGTCATTATAGCCGTTTTTGTCCTGGCGGTCTGTTTGCTCAGCGGAGGATGTCAGACCTCCAATGACCAATTATCCATTAAAAGCTGGCGGGATCTGGTTGATCTCTTACCCGAGTCCCAGGATCCAAGTCAGATGGAACTACAGGATGAGGTGCCTGCTGATGAGCAATTGCCCAGTGCAGCAGGCGATCAGGAAACCATTGAAGTGATGCTTTATTTTGGAGGACAGGATGGTCTGTCACTGGTTCAAGAAAGCCGCGTTATTCCTAAAGAGGAAGGAATTGCCCGCAGCACCATAAATGAACTGATAAAGGGACCAGGCACACCGGAGTATTTAAGTGTTTTTCCCGCAGGCACCAGATTGCTGGATATCAATGTGAAACCAGATGGGCTGTGCATCGTAGATCTTAGTAGTGAAGCTTGTCAGGTCGCTAATCAACAACAGGAAGAAATGATGGTCATGGCCATTGTCAATTCTGTAGGTCAGTTTGCTTCGGTTCGAGAGGTGAGCTTTATGATCAACGGTGAATTGGTTCAGGAAATTGGGGGTTTTATTGACTTGAGCCAACCTGTAAAAACCGTTAATTAAAAGTAGAGTCCCTCTAGGGGGGGGAGACAGCTAGACTGTCTCCCCCTTATTCATGGGGCAGTAATGGAATTAATGACCTAAAAGTGATACATTTATTAGTGTATGTTTGGGAACGGTAGAATAGGCTGCCAATCCGATCTAATGAGGTGTTTGCTTGAAGAATAAACAACCCATAGGAGTGTTAGATTCCGGCGTAGGGGGGCTCACCGTTATAAAAACGATGCTAACTGAGCTGCCTGACGAGGATTTTATTTATTTTGGAGATACTGCACACCTGCCCTATGGCAGTAAAACACCTGAAGAGCTAATAACTTACGCTCGGGATATAATTCAATTTTTTAGTACCTTTCCGGTAAAAGCTGTGGTAATAGCCTGCGGAACACACTCTTCGGTGACTCTGCAGCATATCATAAACGATTACTCTCTACCCCTTATAGGGGTAGTTAAGGCGGCCGCTCGCAGTGCTGCGGCTACTACCTCCAACCATCGCGTGGGTGTGTTGGCTACTCAGGCCACCGTATTGAGCGGTACGTTCACCCGCGAAATACAATCTCTGCAGCCCCAATGTAAGGTGCTGGAGGTAGCCTGTTCGAAATTTGTACCGCTAGTGGAGTCTGGTAAACTGGATGATAATGATACCCGACAAGCTGTCGATGAGTATATCGGCCCTTTAGTAGATCAGGGAATAGATACTTTGGTCTTGGGCTGTACCCATTATCCTTTTCTTGCTCCGCTGATCCGAGAGTATGTGGGAGCACAGGTAAACCTGGTTGATCCCTCTCATGAAACAGTAGAAGAGTTAAAGTGGCTCTTGGGGAGTCAAGATTTGGCCCGAGGATCGAATTCTCATCCTCAAAGGCAGTTCTATGTAAGCGGCAACCACGAATCGTTTTTTACGGTGGGTAAGCTCTTGATAGGCGATGTTATACAGAAGGTAGATCAGGTTTCTCTCGACTAGGGGTTTAATATTCAAGGAGTTGTAATTATGGGGAGAGTTGGATTCACCACCACCATACCGGTGGAAGTTCTGCTGGCAGCAGGCCAAGAACCGGTTGACTTAAACAATCTTTTTATTGGCGCAGTCCGCCCGCAGAGTATGACTGACCAGGCTGAAGAAGCAGGCTATCCGCGTACTACCTGCGGCTGGATAAAGGGACTGTATACGGCAGCCCTGACAACTGAAATGGATTCAGTTATTGCGGTGATGCATGGGGACTGCAGTAATACCCAGGCGTTGATGGAGACTCTGGAATTGCAGGGGATAGATATGATCCCTTTTGCATTTCCTTATGATCGTGACCCCCGGGGTCTGCAAGCCAGCCTTTACAAACTGATGGATCGCTTCGGTGTTAGTGAAGCCGAGGTGGAAAAGGAAAAGAGGCGGCTGGATGAAGTACGGCGCTTATGCTGGATCTGGGATGAGTTGACTTGGAAGTACGATAAGGTCAGTAGCCATGAAAACCATCTTAAACTGGTGTCCACCAGCGATTTTGAAGGTAACCCAGATCGTTTTGCGGCGGAAATGGACAAACTTATTAATGAAGCCCGGCAACGGCAACCGGAAAGCGGTCAAGTGCGACTGGCCTATATTGGCGTGCCACCAATTTTTACAGATCTCTATCAAGTTTTGGAGTCTTTAGGGGCCCGGGTAGTCTTTAACGAAGTGCAACGGCAGTTTTCTATGCCTTACCAGACTGATAAGATGGTTGATCAATATATTTCTTATACTTATCCTTATGGCGCTTTTGCCAGGCTAGCCGATATTAAGGCCCAGGTGGAAGAGCGGCAGGTACAGGGAGTTATTCATTATACCCAAACCTTTTGTTATCGTCAGATAGAGGATTTGATCTATCGCCAGAAGCTGGGACTTCCGTTGCTGACTCTGGAAGGCGACAAACCAGGTAAAGTTGATGCGCGCAGTCGATTGCGCCTGGAAGCATTTATTAATATGTTAAGTTAGCGGAGGGCTGAATATGATTGGCATTGATTTAGGCTCCCGCCAGGTGAAGCTGATTCAAATGCAACAGGGAACTGTGTCTCGCCGGGAAATGAGAGATACTATTGGGTTTTATCGTCAGTATGGCCGAGTAAAAGATGGTCAACTACAGATAGATCTGGAAGAGGCGGGTTGGAGTGGTGATGAGGTCATTGCCACCGGATACGGGAAAATGGCCGTATCTATAGCCGATGCCAGGCAGATACCAGAGATCCAAGCCCATGCCTTGGGAGCGGTATTCCAGAGCCAACAGCAGTCGTTTACCTTGATTGATATTGGCGGTCAGGATTCCAAAGTGATCCTGGTGCGTGATGGGAAAGTGGCGGATTTCATAACTAATGATCGCTGTGCAGCCAGCTCGGGACGCTACCTGGAGAATATGGCGGCCGTATTGGATATTAGTCTGGACGAGCTGTCCCGCTATGACCAGGATCCGGCGGAGATCAATGCCACCTGTGCTATTTTTGGCGAAACCGAATTGGTAGCTCGCATTGTGGAAGGCTGCTCTTTGTCACAGTTGGCGGCGGGAGTCAATTATGCACTTTATCACCGCCTGGCGCCTTTACTAAAAAGGATGGACAGCGAATTATTAGTTCTAGCTGGAGGGGTGGCCTTGAATAAGGCCTTAGCAGATATTCTGGCTCGGGAAACCGGGCGACAAGTTTTACGACTGCCAGATCCCCAGTATAATGGGGCTATTGGTTGCTGTGTTTTTGGAGGTATATGAACCCATGCAGCTTAGGGTAATTGGACACTGGGCACCTTATCCACGTGCTTTGGAAGCCTGTTCCGGATACTTAATATCTACAGAGACTGCTCATCTACTGCTGGACTGCGGGCACGGAGTATGCTCTCAGCTGGCCCGTTGGCTTCCGGCAGAACAACTAGATGCTCTGATCATCACTCACTTTCATCCCGATCACTATGTGGATCTGTTGGCGATTCGTCATATTATCGGGGCAGCGCTGCGCGCCGGAACCCGGTCTGAACCACTTCCGGTCTATATGCCTGCGGAACCAAAGTACCATTACCAAGCCTTCGCTGATATGAACGAACTCCAGGTTATCCCAATCACTGATAAGGGCAATTATACCGTTGGTGATATGCAGTTCCAGGCTTGGGCAGTAGCTCATCCTATGCCGACTTTTGGTATTAAGGTCACCTATCAGAATCGTGCCCTGTTTTATACCGCTGATACCAGCTATGATCCGCAATTGATCGCTGCGACCACAGGAGTCAAGCTTTTGCTGTGTGAATGCAGTTTACGGATAGCCGATGGAAAAGTTGCCGGCCAGTTAGGCCACATGACTACTGCTCAGGCGGGTCGGTTGGCCCGGGAAAGCGGAGCTGAGATCTTAGTGGCGACTCATTTCTGGCCGGAATATCAGTTAAAAGCGCTGCAGCAGGAGATTCAAACGGAGTACCAAGGCCGGATAATCATGGCTGAACATGACTTAACCGTACAAATTTAATTACCAGGTGGGGGAGACCATGCGAATTGTTGAGGTAGAAAAAATAAAAGAAATCGTAAAGCAAGCCGTAATAGAGGCTAATACTAAGCTTCCGGAGGATGTGCTGGATGGCCTGCAAAAGGCTTGCGCTAAGGAAACTGTCCCTCGCGCGCGCCGACTGCTGGAGATTCTTTTGGAAAACGCCCGCCAGGCACAGACTGAGAACATGCCTTTGTGTCAGGATACCGGTCTGGTCACCATACAGATGCAGTTGGGTCAGGAAGTTCTGTTGACCGGTGGTGATCTATATGAAGCTATTGATCAAGGGGTGCGGGAAGGGTACCGGGAAGGATATTTCCGGGCTTCTATGGTCAAAGACCCCTTGGAAAGAATAAATACGGGGGACAACACTCCGGCAGTAGTCCACCTGGAGATGACCGCAGGTGACCAGGTGGTTATCACTGTGTTTCCCAAAGGAGCCGGCAGTGAAAATATGGGCCGTACCGCCATGTTGAAACCAGCCGATAGCTGGTTGGGGGTGCGACGATTTATTATAGATACTGTGAAAATAGCCAATGCTAATCCCTGCCCACCCATCATTGTGGGAGTAGGGTTAGGCGGGAACATGGAGAAAGCCTGTCTCCTGGCTAAAAAGGCACTTTTAAGGCCCATCAACCTATCTCACCCTGATAGCCGGATCGCTGACCGAGAAGCTGAACTTTTTCAGGCGATCAATCAGTTGGGCATCGGTCCGCAGGGACTGGGGGGAGATACAACCGCCCTGGCGGTAAATATGGAAGTGTTTCCGACCCACATCGCCAGCCTTCCGGTAGCAGTTAGTCTTAACTGCCACTCGACCCGTCGGGCTGTGGTGACTATTTAACACAGAGAGGAGGGCATTCGGTGACTCATATTCTAAGAGCACCCTTGGACAGCAATGCTCTACAGGAGTTAAAAGCAGGGGACGAAGTCCTGGTGCAAGGGACTGTATACGCAGCCCGGGATGCAGCCCATCAGAGAATGATTGCGGCTCTAAAAACAGATGGACAACTTCCTTTTGACATAGATGGTCAGATTATTTATTATGTTGGACCCTGTCCGGCTCCTCCCGGAAGGATAATCGGCTCAGCCGGGCCTACCACCAGCAGTCGTATGGATGCTTACACTCCCGCCCTACTGCAAAGAGGCCTCAAGGCCATGATTGGCAAAGGTGGTCGTAGTCCGCAGGTAATAGAGGCCATGATAAACCACGGGGCTGTGTATTTGGCGGCAGTGGGTGGCGCAGGTGTCTATCTGGCCCAGAAGATCACGGCGGTAGAGACGGTAGCTTACCCGGAGCTGGGGCCGGAGGCTTTGCTTAAAATGGAATTCAAGGATTTTCCCTGTATAGTCGCTATTGATGTCCGGGGTAAGTCTGTCTACCTTACCCCCGATGTTTAAATACTGGTGATAAGTATAACGATTTTTTGTGGAGGTACATTATGAGCAGACCAAATGAACGGAAGAATGATGAAATGCGATCGGTGAAAATGACGGCCGGGTTTGTGAAGCACCCGCAGGGATCAGTCTTGATCGAGGCTGGCGACACCCGGGTACTGTGTTCGGCTATGGTGGAAGAAAAGGTACCTCCTTTTTTAAGAGGCAGCGGTAGCGGATGGGTAACTGCTGAATACTCGCTCTTGCCCTCTTCCACGGAAACTCGTACCTCCCGGGAAGCGACTCGCGGCAAAATCAGCGGACGAACCTCAGAAATCCAGAGGTTGATCGGTCGATCCCTCCGGGCGGTAGTGGATATGCAGGCCTTAGGAGAACGTACCATATGGATCGACTGCGATGTTATCCAAGCAGACGGTGGGACCCGTACAGCTGCTATTACCGGTAGTTTTGTAGCATTATATTTGGCTCTGCAGAAACTTCAAGCCGCCGGCTTAATAGAGACCCTACCCATCAAAGATTATGTAGCAGCGATAAGTGTTGGCATAGTACAGGGACAACCAGTGCTGGATCTGGAATATGTAGAAGACTCCACGGCTGATGTCGATATGAATGTTGTTATGACCGGTAGCGGAGCCTTTGTGGAAGTTCAAGGAACCGCTGAAGGAGAACCTTTTGATCGCCAGGAGCTGGATACGCTGTTGGCCTTGGCCCAACAAGGTATCCAGCAATTGATTATGCAGCAAAAACAGGTTCTGGGGGAAGCCTAATGAAAAAGCTCTTGCTGGCTACCCGCAATCAACATAAAAAACGTGAACTGCAGGAACTGTTAACCGGTCTAGAGGTAGATGTTCTTACTCTGGAAGATCTGAAACCCCTGCCGGAGGTAGAAGAGGACGGTGCTACTTTTGAAGATAATGCGGTAAAAAAAGCCTGCGAGACAGCCCAACATAGTGGTTGGCTGAGTTTGGCAGATGATTCTGGCCTGGAAGTTGATGCCCTGCAGGGGAGGCCGGGTGTTTATTCGGCGCGGTTTGCCGGTGAAGGTGCCAGTGATGAAGCTAACAATACTAAGTTGCTGGAACTGCTTAAAGATGTTCCGGATGATGAACGCACGGCCCGTTTTGTCTGTGTAATAGCCATTTGCGATCCCGGTGGCGCCCTACATACTGTTCGGGGTGAGTGCGATGGCACCATTATGCGCATGCCGTCGGGTACTGGGGGGTTTGGCTATGATCCCCTGTTCGTTCCCCGTGGATATGACCAAACCTACGCTCAGTTGTCAGCTCTGGACAAAAACAATATCAGTCATCGCGGGGTAGCTTTAAAAAAGATACTGCCGGTGCTAACTGATTATCTAACTGATAACTAAACAGTGGGGTAGGGGGGAGAGAACTGAAAATTGCGGTTACCGGAGATACTCATGGGCAGGTAAATAAGATCCTGAATGCCATAGAAAAACAGCAGGTGGATGTGATAATATTTACCGGGGATTATGTCCGAGATGCGCGCTTTTTGGAAGAAAAACTCCAACTACCCGTGTTCAGCGTGGCTGGTAACTGTGATGCACGCGGAGCAGGGGAATCAGAAAAGCAAATCGAATTAGCCCAGAAGAAATTTTTTGTAACTCATGGGCATCGGTTGGGCGTGAAGAGAGGACTACAGTCGCTGTATTACCGAACCCAGGAGATGGAGGCCCACATTGCAATTTTTGGTCACACCCATACTCCCTTCTGTCAGGAGGTTGAGGGGATATGGCTGATAAATCCAGGCAGTCCTGCTTATCCCCGGGGTTTATACCCGAAAGAGACTTATGTCATCATTAATGTGGAAAATAACCGCATTTTCCCGAAGGTATTATCTTTAAATTAGATCAAATTTGAGTTATATTTACATTGTTTTAGAAAGGGGGAGTTGTGGTGAGAGCTGCGCTGAAACGCACGTCTTTATATGAGGTGCATAAACACCACCAGGGCAAAATGATAGATTTCGGCGGATGGGAACTGCCCGTGCAGTACACTGGAATAATTCAAGAACACCATTTAGTACGCACCCAGGCAGGGATATTTGATGTGTCCCATATGGGGGAGATATTGGTTACCGGAGAAAAAGCCGAGGGTTTTATCCAATACCTGATGAC
>LSQX01339119.1_pt1 | contig 28324 bp, 25 predicted proteins | sample 654561 | NCBI WGS metagenome assembly LSQX01 (sample SAMN04489861, study PRJNA283612) | anaerobic digester metagenome | isolation source: 4 biogas reactors fed with cattle manure at either 37C or 55C with and... | place: Denmark: Kongens Lyngby | collected 2014
AGGTCGCAGGTTCGAGTCCTGTCTCCGCTACAATACAAAAGCATCGAAATTCGGTGCTTTTCTTATTTAAAAATATATGTATAAGGAATTTAAACAAAAACTAAATTTTCAAAAACGTAGTTTTTTAATTATAATAATTAGTTTATTATGCTTTTTTTTAGGACAAATAATCTCTTCCTTAATTATTCAAAATTTTGACCCAAATCTTTATCATAATATTTTAAGCCAAGCTGAACTTACAAACAAAGAACTTAATATTTTAAAAACTGCACAATTTTTCTCAGCATTTTTAAGCTTTGTATTACCAAGTATTTTATGTGGTATTTTACTATTTACAAATTGGAAATCACAACTTAAAATCTCAAAACTAAATTATAAATCTTCTTATTTTCTAATTCCATTCTTTTTATTGCTTATAATGCCATTTATGAATATTATTATTCATTGGAACGAAAATATAGTCTTTCCCCAAGCATTTAATCAATTAGAAACAAGTTTAAAAGCTTCTGAAAATTCATCTAAATTATTACTAAACACTTTATTAAGCGGAAGCGGAATCAATATTTTAATTGTAAATATTTTACTTATAGCAGTATTACCTGCAATTGGCGAAGAGCTTTTTTTTAGAGGCTTATTACAGTCTCACTTAAACGATTATTTTAAAAATCCACATATAGGAATATTTATTTCTGCATTTTTATTTTCTGCTATTCATTTTCAATTTTATGGATTTTTTCCACGTTTAATTTTAGGGCTTATTTTTGGTTATTTGGTTTTTTATTCCGGTTCAATTTTAAGCTCAATTATTGCACATTTTTTCAATAATGCTTTAGCCGTAATTATAGTTTATTTTCAAAACTTAGGAAAACTAAATCAAGAAATAGAAAGTTTTGGAAATTCTAAAAATGAGATAATTTATACTCTGCTAAGCTTAGTTTTTGCTATTTTTATAGCACGAATATTAATAATTAATTTTCAAAACCAAAATAAAATTGCTAACTTGGGAAAATAATTATTTTTAAATTTTCAAAAAATGGATAAGATATTAAAACAAGCAGCAGAAATTATTAATAAATCAAAATTCTTAACTGTTTTTACAGGAGCAGGAATATCAAAAGAAAGTGGAATACCTGTATTTAGAGGAAGTCAAGGTCTTTATTCAAAATACGACCCATCAGTTTTAGAAATTTCAAATTATTTCAACAATACAGACGAATCCTGGAAAGCTATAAAAGAAATTTTTTACGATTTTATAGGCAAAGCAAAACCAAATTTAGCACATAATATTCTTGCCGAATGGGAAAATAAAGGTATTTTGAAAGCGGTAATAACTCAAAATATAGATAATTTACATACAGAAGCAGGAAACAAAACTGTAATTGAATATCATGGAACTACTAATAATTTTATTTGTACAAATTGCACAAGCAATTATTCTTTAAAAGAAATTACAATAACAGATAAACCACCTAAATGTAAAAAATGCAATTCGTTATTAAAACCTGATTTTGTATTTTTTGGAGAAGGAATACCTCAGCAAGCTGCAAATCAATCGCATTCATTTTCAACAAAATCAGATGTACATATAATTATAGGTACTACAGGCGAAGTTTATCCTGCTTCATATATTCCTATTTATGCTAAAAATTCAGGTGCAAAAATTATTGAAATTAATCCAAATCCTTCCGAATACACAAATAAAATTACAGATATTTATCTTCCACTAAAAGCAAGTGAGGCATTAGGAAAATTAAATTCTATAATTTCTAATCTATAGCTTCAATTTTATAACCTACACTTTTCACAGCATTAATAACATCTTCTTGCTTGGCAGTATTTAAACTAACAGTTAAGATTTTATCCGGATTTTCTGTATCAACAGTCCAATTTTCTAATCCATCAAGTTCATTTAATTTTGGCCTAACAGCTGCAATACAGCCAGCACAATTAATATTTGTTTTAAACTTAAATTTTTTAATTTCCATAAGACTAAATTTTATTTATTTTTTCCATTTTAACCTTAAACTATTACTAACCACACTAACACTACTCATTGCCATTGCTGCAGCGGCAATCATAGGATTAAGCAAAAATCCATTTATCAAAAACAAAACACCGGCTGCAATTGGAATACCAATTACATTATAAATAAAAGCCCAAAATAAATTTTGTTTAATAGTATTTACAGTTTGTTTAGAAAGTTTTATTGCTTCTGAAATTTTCATTAAATCAGATGAAATAATAGTCATTTTAGCCACATCCATAGCTATATCACTACCTTTTCCCATTGCAATGCTAATATCAGCCATTGCTAAAGCGGCAGAGTCGTTAATGCCGTCTCCAACCATAGCAACAACTTTGCCTTTATCTTGCAATTCTTTAATATATTTTGCTTTTTGCTCAGGCAAATAATTTGCTTTATATTTATCAATACCAACTTGTATAGCTATTGCATTTGCAGTTTCTTCGCTGTCTCCGGTTAAGATATGTAATTCAATTCCTTTATTTTTAAGCAATTCAATTGCTTCAAGCGAAGTTTCTTTAATTTTATCAGAAATAGCTAAAACAGCCAAAGCATTTTGTGAATTTGCAAACCATATTACTGTTTTAGCCTCCCTTGCCCAAGATTTTGATTTTTCCAATAATTTTTCAGAAATATTAATTTTATTTTCTTCTAATAAAGCAAAATTTCCTGCATAAAAACTTTGTTCAAGATAATCGGCTTTTACACCTCTACCTGTTAAACTAACAAAATTTATAATTTCAAGATTTTCAGAAACTTCCAAAGCATTTGTAATTGCTTCTGCCAAGGGATGCTCAGATTGTTTTTCTATACTATACAAAATATTTTTCAGTTTCTCATCTTCATTAAGCCACTCTATATCAGAAAGTTGGGTTTGTCCTTGAGTTAGAGTTCCTGTTTTATCTAAAACAATAGTATCTATTTTTTTTGCTAATTCTAAACTTTCTGCATCTTTAATTAAAATTCCTTTTTCAGCAGCTTTACCAACACCAACCATAATAGCTGTAGGAGTAGCTAATCCCAAAGCACAAGGACAAGCAATAACCAAAACAGTAACTGCTGCCAACAAGCCGTGCACAAAACCATTTGCAGGGTCCAAAATAATCCATAAAATAAAAGTTAGCAAAGAAATTCCCATAACAACAGGGACAAAAATAGATGCAATTTTATCAACTAATTTTTGAACAGGAGCTTTGCTACCCTGAGCTTCTTGAACCATTTTAATTATATTTGCCAACAAAGTATCTTTGCCTACTTTTTCAGCTTTAAATTGGAAACTACCTTTTTGATTAATTGTGCCTGCATAAACTTTATCATTTTCTTTTTTAGAAACAGGAAGCGGTTCTCCACTCAACATACTTTCGTCCACAAAAGAAGAACCTGAAACTAAAACCCCGTCAACAGCAATTTTTTCGCCGGGCTTAATTAATAAAATATCATTGATTTCTATTTCTTCAATTGCAGTAAGTATCTCCTCTCCTTCCTGATTTATTTTTATAACAGTTTTAGGTTGCAAACCCATAAGCATACGAATTGCGGAAGAAGTTTTACTTTTTGCTTTTTCTTCTAACAAACGTCCCAATAAAATAAAAGCAATAATTACAGCGGCTGCTTCAAAATACACATGAGCTTCTAATCCTCGTTGAATCCAAAACTCAGGATAAAACATATTAAAAAGACTAAACAAAAAAGCAATACTTGTGCTTAAAGCAACCAAAGTGTCCATATTTGCATTAAAATGTTTAGCTTGTTTCCAAGCATTTACATAAAAATCACGACCAAAAAACAATAAAACAGGACTTGTAAAAATCAACATTATCCAATTAGCATAAGGCATATTCATAAAAAACATTCCAACTAAAAATACGGGGAAAGCCAATATTCCTGCCCAAATAGTATTGGTTTTTAGTTTTTTAAGCTTAGCTCTATGAATAGCATCTATATTATCTTGCTGATTATCACTATCTTCAATAAGTAAATCAAAGCCAACAAATTGAACAGCTTTTTGAATAGTTTTCAAATCTGTCATATTAGGTAAATATTCGAAACTCAAACTTGAGCTAGCAAAATTAACCGAGGCGTTTACAACACCTATGGAATGCTTAACAATACTTTCAGCACTTATTGCACAAGAAGCACAACTTAAATTTAAAACAGGCAAAGTTTTTTTTATTGAATTAACCTCATAACCTAAATTATTAATTAAATCCACAGCTTTTTTTAAGCTTTCAATATTTTTTGGTTTTACTGCTAGTCTTTGATTATTTAGTTCAAGTTTAATATCTTCTAAATCGGGAATTTGTGAAAGGGCTTTTTCTATAATTAGGGCGCAATGTTCACTCTGCATCCCAATAATAGGAATATATGTAATATCTTTGTGCAATGTCATAATTTAAAATATTTTCTGAGCAAAGGTAAAAGAATCATAAAGTTAATTTTTCTACTCTAAGTGTCCAAATTTTCCTGAATTGAAATCATCAAAAGCTTTTACAATTTCTTCTTCTGTGTTCATTACAAAAGGGCCATAAGCAGAAATAGGTTCATCAATAGGCTTACCGCTCATAATAAGAACAATTGCATTTTCCAAAGCTTGTATATTAAAATTTTCGCCATCATTAGCCATTAAAACAAAGTTATTTTCTGCCACAAGTTCAGAGTTTAATTTTATACTTCCTTCAATAACCAAAATAGCAGTATTATAATCTTTTGGAAATGAAAATTCAGTTTTGGCATTTTTATTCAATTTTGCATTAAATAGATTTATTGGCGTAAATGTTGAAGCAGGACCTTTCACTCCTAAATATTCTCCGGCAATAATTTCAACAAGTCCATCATTTTCCAACAAATAATACTTTCCCATATTTTCATTAGTAATGGCTTGATATTTTGCCTCGTTCATTTTATTTTTTGCAGGAAGATTAACCCATAATTGCACCATATGAAAATCACCACCTTTTTTACTCCATTCTGTTTCGTGGAATTCTTTATGCAAAACTCCAGCAGCAGCAGTCATCCACTGAACATCTCCATCAGCAATAATTCCACCACCTCCGCTACTATCGTGATGTTCAACTTTTCCCTTATACGCAATAGTAACTGTTTCAAAGCCTCTATGAGGGTGAACGCCAACCCCTCTTGGTGTTGCAGAAGGAGGAAAATTATATTTTGAATTATAATCAAGCAAAATAAAAGGAGATAATCTTTTCATGCTCAAACTTTTGTAAGCAGGAATGAAATTATGTACTCTAAAACCATCACCAACCCAATGTGCCTCTCGTGGAGGAAGAATAAGTTCTATATTTTTTTGTTTCATAAACTAAAATTATAATAATGTATTGTAAATAAACAAAATACTAATTAAAAAGTTAAATGCCTATCGCTTATCTAAGTTAAAGGTTTATCGGTTTAGTTTGAAAATGCGGATATTTTCTCCAATTAGTTCTTAAACTATTTCCCCATTTATTGTAATTTCTGAACTTAGCTTTAAAACTTGTTTTAACATATGACTAACTCCACAATATTTATCTTCTGACAAAGAAACAGCTTTTTTAATACTATCTATATTCAAATCATTTCCGGTAAATTCATAAACAACTTTCATTTTATAATAATGTTTTGGGTGTTCCTCGGTAAGCTCTCCTTCAACTCTCACATTAAAACTATCAATATTTACTCTCATTTTTTTAAGAACAGAAACTACATCCATTGCTGTGCAAGCACCCAAAGCAGTTAAAATTAATGGTTTAGGACGAGGACCTTTATCTTCGCCTCCAAATTCAGGTTTAGCGTCAACTAATAATTTGTGCCCGTCAACTTCAGAAGTAAACGACATTTTTTCATTCCATTTTACATTTGCTATATCCATAATTTTATTATTTTGGACATATAACAATTAAAATTACAAACTGTTCAAAATTTAAGATTTTTTTAAATATTTTCCGGCTTTTTTATGATATAAATACTTCTAATGCCTAATAGGTCCAGGTTCTAATCTATATTTTACATAAAAAGAATTTGGTTTGTAAAAAGCTGATGTTTGAATATTAATATTAGATGTATCCTTGCAAAATGAAAAATTTTCATAAGAAACAAAATCTTTTGCAGAATAGTTAGTAATTTTATTTACAAAGAATTGATTTTCAAGAAATTGGACATCATTCATTTTTTCATCAAAAGCATAAGCAATTCTATTACGATAAGTAAAAGGAGAGCTTTCGCTATCAAATTCAAGGAAAAACATTTGTTTATTAGAAGGGAATCTACTTAAATCGCAATTTCGGTAAGGATAATTTAAAAGTGGAAATCCATTTATCAATTGGGCTCCTTTTGGTGGGATACAAATAATTCTTTCTTCAAGAAAAGACACAGATTCATTTGATTGAATTGGCAATTTTTTTTGCAAGACTCCAGGTAATTTCACTTTTCTTAACTCTTCTAACTGCTCATCTGTTGCAGCACTCATAGACGAAACAGGTTTTACATAAAAACTTCTATTTTGAAAATAAGTGTAAGCAATATCATTTATAATTAAATGAGAGCGTTTTAAATCAATAAAAATATCTTTATCTGTTTTATTATAAATTTTAAAACTTGCATTTCCTTTATTTGCCCAAAACTCATAGCTTATTAAAAGATTATCATTTTCAAAATACACTTCATTCTCAACCAAGCCATAATCTTCTGATACAGTCTCTAAAAGCTGAAAATATGTACTAGGAGTACATGCAAAAACTAGTAAAGACAAACTAATTACAAAAATATTTTTTCTCATATTTACATTTATTAGAATTAAGTTTTGTAAAGTTAATGAATTAATTTTAAAACTAAATAATATGGAATAAAATTTTAGATTTTAAATGAAAATAAAGTTTATTTGAATTATTCTACTCTCCCCCTATTCTTTTTCTCCCAGTCCCAAGCAGATTTAACAGTATCTTCCAAGCTTGTTTCAGCCTTCCAGCCTAAAATTTTTTCAGCAAATGAAGTATCTGCCCACACTTGCTCAACATCGCCAAAACGTCTGCTTGTGATTTCGTAATTTAGTTTTTGTCCTGTACTTTTTTCAAAAGCTTTAATAATTTCTAAAACAGAGTTTCCTTTACCTGTTCCAATATTAAAAAATTCATGATTAAAATTACTCTTATTATCTAATAAGCGTTCAACTGCAAACAAATGGGCTTTTGCTAAATCGCAAACATTTATATAATCTCTAATTGCAGTTCCGTCAGGAGTATTGTAATCATTTCCAAAAACCAATAATTTTTCGCGTAAACCTATTGCTGTTTGAGTAATAAAAGGCAATAAATTATTTGGAAGACCGATTGGTAACTCACCAATTAAAGCAGAAGGATGAGCTCCGATAGGATTAAAATAACGCAAAGAAATAGCTTTTAAGTTTTCATTAGCATTTACAGTATCTGTTATAATTTCTTCACTAATTTTTTTGGTATTTCCATAAGGAGATTCGGGTTTAATAATTGGCGACCTTTCAGTTACAGGCAAAATTTTAGGCTGTCCATAAACTGTACAGGAAGAAGAAAAAACAATATTATTTACTCCTATTTCTAGCATATTTGTTAAAATATTTACCAAACCACCAATATTGTTTTTATAATACTTCAAAGGTTTTTCAACCGATTCACCAACAGCTTTGGATGCCGCAAAATGCACAAGAGCCTTAGTATCAGAATGTTGATGGAAAATATTTTTAATTTCATTTTCATCACAAATATCGGCTTCATAAAAAATAGGTTTTTTATTTGTTATTTTTTCTATTCCTTCTAAAACCGAAAGTTCAGAATTTGACAAATTATCAATAATAACAACTTCATAACCAGATTCTAAAAATTCTACAACTGTGTGAGAACCAATATAACCTATACCGCCTGTGATAATAATTTTATGCATTTTTATTTTTTAAGAAGCAATAATTACAAAATAGTTTTTCTTTCCTTTTTGCACCAAAATATATTTATCATTAATCAAAAAATCAGAATTAATAATTCCATTTTCTTGATTAAATTTTTCTTTATTAATTGAAAGTCCATTTCCTTGAATTGTACGTCTAAGTTCTCCTTTTGAAGAAAAAACATTAGTTTGTACACATAAAATTTCGCTAATATCAATTCCATTTTCAATTAAAGACTTTTCTACATTAAAAATTGGCAGACCTTCAAAAACGCTTAAAAATGTTTTCTCATCCAAATTTTTCAAAGCCTCGCTAGTTGCATTTCCAAACAATATCATTGAAGCTTCTACAGCATCATCATATTCTTTTCTAGAATGAACCATAACAGTAATTTCTTCGGCTAATTTTTTCTGAAGTATTCTCAAATGTGTTGCCTCGCTATGTTGTTTTATTATTTCTGTTATTTCATTTTCGGGTAAAATCGTAAAAATTTTAATATACTTTTCTGCGTCCTCATCAGACACATTTAGCCAAAATTGATAAAAAGCATATGGGCTTGTTTTTTCGGGGTCTAACCAAATATTTCCGGTTTCGGTTTTACCAAATTTTCCACCATCAGATTTTGTAATAAGCGGACAAGTTAAAGCAAACGCTTCGCCTTGTGCAATTCGGCGTATAAGTTCTGTTCCTGTTGTAATATTTCCCCATTGATCACTACCTCCCATTTGCAATTTGCAGTCATATTCTTTATATAAATTTAAAAAATCATATCCTTGCACTAATTGATAAGAAAATTCTGTAAAAGACATTCCGCTTTTTTCTTCGCCTGAAATTCTCTTTTTTACAGAATCTTTAGCCATCATATAATTAACTGTAATATGTTTTCCTATATCACGAATAAAGTCTAAAAACGAGAATTTACTCATCCAATCATAGTTATTTACTAAAACTGCTTTTGTTTTTGCAGGAGTTTCAAAGTCTAAAAATTTGGCAAGTTGCTTTTTAATTGCTTCTTGATTATGTCTTAAAGTTTTTTCATCAAGTAAATTTCTTTCTTGAGATTTACCACTTGGGTCGCCAATCATACCTGTGGCACCTCCTAGCAAGGCAATAGGTCTATGTCCAGCAATTTGCAAATGCTTCAACATCATCACACTCACAAGATGACCTATATGCAATGAATCCGCTGTTGGGTCTATTCCCACATAAGCACTTACAAATTCTTTTTCCAACAATTCTTCTGTTCCCGGCATCATATCGTGAATCATGCCACGCCATTTCAATTCTTTTACAAAATTCATAATCTATTTTTGAATAATAATTTTTTTATTAATTAATACCTTAGCGTCCCAAGTTCTTGCATTTAAAAAATATAAGCCTGATTTTAAGTTTTGGACTGAAACACTAATATTTTCATTTTGATCAGAAAATTCATTTTTCCAACATAATTTTCCATTTATATCGTAGATAAAAATCTGTCCACTAAACTTCTCATTGAAAGCAATTTCAAATTCTCCATTATTTGGGTTTGGAAAAATAGAGCTTAAATTTTCAATTTCATTATTTTCTATACTTAGATAATTTTCCCAATCATAAATTGCTAAACAATATTCTCCGCTTTTTAAAGAATCTACTGTAAATTTCTTTAAGATTTTTGAATTTGTGGCTTCCTCAATTATCCAATCTGTTGCTCGGTTTGGGCGATAAAGTAAAACTAAAGAATCTAAACTATTAGTAATAAACTCATTATCAAGATAAGCATTAGCTGTTCCTCCACCTCCAGTAGAATAAGTAAATTCAGCACTTGCTTTAAAACCATTAGGAAAATTTCCTTCTACAGACCAAAACCTATTATTTGCAATAACTAATCCTAAAATTCTATTTTCAAATCTATCCGGGGCAACCCAATTATGTGTAATTCTGAGCATTGCCGTATCATTTTCATTTATTGTTTTTATACTTGCTTTAAAAAAATTGTTATTATAAGATTTTAAACCTTTTGATGTCAAAAACTTTGTTTCTTTGATACTTGCGTCAGAAGTTTGTTCAAAATAATCGCATAAAATAAGCATAGGGTTAAAAGGGATAGTAAAAGTTTGTTCTCCAAATTCTCCATCGAATTCTATAATTTTAGTTATAGTTTCAAAATTTTCATTCATAAAACTAATAGGCACTTTATTAGAATTTGCAAATTGATTTCTTCCTCTCAATTTTTGTTTCATAAAAACGCTTATATTAAAATTATCTCCATTTTCAACAATCTGAGTAGAATCAATAGAAAAATGTACAAATCCAGGTGTAAAAACCCAATTTTGAAAAAAGTCATTAACATTTACACCAGAATAATTAGTAATAAAATCTCGTAAATCATAAGAAGATTTTGAAGTATATGAATTTTGTTTTAAATATTCGCTAATTGTTGGGAAAAACACCTCATCACCTAGGTATCCACGTAAAGCATGTGCAACACTGGCTCCCTTTTGATAAACAGTGTTTGAATAAGTAATATCCTGATTTACAGGAAATAAAGGATAAAAACCTCCATCTTCGTGATGATAAAGGCGTAAAACTTTTTCGTGGGCTGCACGCCTATAAGCAAGAGCATTTTCTTTAGATTTTACAAATTCTCTAAAAATAGTTTCACAATAAGAAGCCCAACCTTCGTTTAGCCACATATCTTCTGCAGATGAACAAGTTACCTGATTTCCAAACCACATATGAGCCAGTTCGTGATAATACAAATCTTCATAATTCAAATTTCCAGTTATAAATCCCCCGCCAATAGAAATATTTGTAACATGCTCCATTGCACCACTATTAAAAGGCACTGCAACATATCCAACTCTTTCCCAGGCATAAGCTCCAAAAAGATTTTCATAAACATACATCACAGTATCTATATTGGCAAATGATTTTACTGCCTTCAGGCTATCATTTGGATAAACATATAAATCAATGGGAATTTCTCTTTCTACACCTTGATAATTATGGGAAATTAATTTATAAGGACCAACAGCAACAGAAACTAAATAAGTAGGCACAGGATTTTCTAATTCCCATTCCCAAGTTTTAGTATCATATAATCCTGAATCAGAGTTTGTTACAACAGTATTAAGCTTACCTCCACAAACAGCAGTGTGATTATCAAGAGTTGTAATTCTGCATATTACTTTAGCTCTATCTGTAAAACTGTCTTTGCAAGGAAACCAAACCCTAGCATAAGAGTGAGGTGTATCTTCAAAAGCAACTCCCATATTAAAAGCATATCCATTAACAAAGTAAAAACCACCCCATCCCGAGGGGTCAATAATTGGATTTCCGTGATAATAAACTCTAAGAGAAATTTCCTCATCAATATTAAATGAAGAAGCAAAATTTATATGTATTATAGAATCATTATATGAATAATCTGCTATTTCACAAACACTGCAAGTGATAGAGTCTATATTTAATTTTAGCAAATCCAAACTTATATTATTTACATTTTCTTCTATAGTTTTAAAAATCACATCAGTATGTCCAAAAATAAATTTTTCAGAAATATTAGTAATGTCAAGGTCTATAATATATTTTTGGATATCGATATTTTCGCCTGTTAGGTTTTGCGAAAAATTAGAAATACTAATTCCTAATAAAAGCCAAGATATAAAAATTAATTTTTTCATTTTAAAAAAGCGTTTGTTGTCCTCCACCGGGATTTATTTTATTCAAATGTATATATGCTTTTTCCGTAGCTTCCCTGCCACGTGGTGTACGTTTTATAAACCCTTCCATAATTAAAAAAGGTTCATAAACTTCCTCAACCGTTCCTTCGTCTTCGCCTACAGCTGTTGCAATAGTTTTAATTCCTACAGGTCCGCCTTGAAACTTATCCACTATTGTAAGCAAGATTTTATTATCCATTTCGTCTAATCCATACTTGTCGATATTCAGAGCTTCTAAAGAATGTTTAGCGATTTTTAAATCAATTCTTCCATCGCCAATTACTTGGGCAAAATCTCTTACTCGTCTAAGTAAAGCGTTAGCAATTCTTGGGGTTCCGCGGCTACGTCTTGAAATTTCTCCTGCAGCATCTTCATTTATTGGAACATCTAAAATACCAGCAGAGCGAATAATAATTTTTTGTAAAACATCTGCAGTATAATAATTCAAGTGAGAATTAATTCCAAACCTTGCACGCAAAGGACTTGTAAGCAATCCGGAGCGAGTTGTTGCACCAATTAGAGTAAAGGGTTCTAAAGGAATTTGGACAGAACGTGCTGCAGGTCCTTTATCAATTAAAATATCTATTCTATAGTCCTCCATTGCAGAATAAAGATATTCTTCAACAATTGGATTTAACCTATGGATTTCATCAATAAATAAAACATCATTTTTATCTAAACTTGTTAAAAGTCCGGCTAAATCACCAGGTTTATCCAAGACAGGTCCGGATGAAATTTTAAACCCTACTCCTAATTCATTTGCAATAATATGAGCAAGAGTAGTTTTTCCCAAACCCGGAGGACCATGTAATAGCACGTGGTCAAGAGCTTCTTCACGCATTTTTGCAGCCTTTACAAAAATTTTTAGATTAGCAACAATATTATCCTGCCCACTAAAGTCATAAAAAGCCAAAGGCCTGAGCATTTTTTCAATTTCTTGGTCTGCTGCTGATAAGTTTTCAGAATCTGCTCTGATAAATTCGTCCATTTATATTTTTTTTACAAAAATATAAAATTTGCTGAATAAATAAAAACAAAAAAACTTGCCATCAGATGACAAGTTTTTACATTTAATAAAACCGTTAAAGACTTTTAATCGGTAAGAAACCTTATGTAAAACGACAAAATTAATTATAATTTATATTCAGCAATTCTTCTTTTTCAAATTCATCTTTTTTATTTCTAAGATATTCTGCTGCGCTAAGTGCTGCAACAGTTCCATCAGCAACGGCTGTAGTAATTTGTCTAAATTTTTTGGCAATAGCATCACCGGCTGCAAATACGCCCTCAATATTAGTTTTCATTTCGCTATCGACAATAATTTCTTTATTTTCATTTAGTTCAAAAACAGATTCAAGTTGCTCTGTATTAGGCATATATCCAATAAAAATAAATACTCCATCAATATTCATTTCTATTTTTTCTCTAGTTTTTAAATTTTCAATTATTGCTGTTTTTAAAGATTCCTCGCCTTTAAGTTCAACAATTTTCGACTCCATTATAAAATTTATTTTTGGATTTGCTTTAGTTTCATCAACAACAGCAGGAAAAGCTTGAAAATGGTCAAATTGATGAACAATAGTTACTTTTGAAGCAAAATTTGTAAGACTTACCGCTTCTTCTAAGGCTGAATTACCACCACCAACAACAATAACTTCTTTACCAGTAAAAAAATCACCATCGCAAGTTGCACAATATGAAACTCCAGCACCTTTAAACTCATCTTCACCAATTGCGTTTATACTTCTTGGACGACCACCAACAGCATAAATAACGGCTTTTGCTTTAAAGACTCTACCATCTTCTAGTTCAAAAGTTTTAATTCTGCTTTGAATATCATAATTTTTAATTTTGATATTACCAACTAATTTTGTTCCAAAATCTTTAGCTTGTTTTTTCATTGTATTAGCCAAAGAATAACCTTTAGTAAGATCTACGCCAGGATAATTCGCAACTTCGTTAGTCATAACAACTTGTCCACCAAAACTTCCTTCGTTTAGAATAACAGTTTTAAGTTTAGCTCTTGAACTATAAATAGCGGCACTTAATCCAGCAGGACCACCACCAATAATAGCTATATCATAAATTTTTTCCATAATTTTTTCTAAAAAAACCAAAGTTGCAAACTAATCGCAACTTTGGTATGTAAATAAAACCTAGCTTTAAAATTTTTCTTTTAAAATATCAGTAATTTGCTGATAATTTTGAATGCTTGTAGTAGCTTTTACTACTTCACCATTTTTATAATACATGGTAAAAGGAATTCCCATAAAGCCACGACAAGCAGGATGATTACGAATAATTCCACCGTCAGGATTATCAAAACCCATAACTGCAAATTTAACATGAGGATAATCATCTTCAATTTCCTCTAAAATATCATAAACTGGAATACACATTGGTCCCATTCTACCCAAAACAACAACTAAGTTTTCATGGTCTTTCATTAATTGCTTTAATTCAGCCTCGGTATCAATCTCTAATAAATTTGTTTGTAAATACTTCATAAAAATTATATTTTAAAATTGTTAATTATTTCGTTTTGCAAATAAACAGCAAAAGCAAGAAATGTTTTTAAAATTATGGCTATAAAAACACAAAACAAAAACTGAATGAAAACAGTTTATTTTATGACAAATCATAGTTTTTTTGTAAATTTGCAGGAAAATTAAAATTAAATGAAAACTAAAAATAATAATACTATTGAAAATTCGGCCTTATGTTTTACCTCACTTTATCCTGAAGAATTAGACTTTTTACAAGATAAAAAAACACAGCTTGAATATTCTAAAAACGAACAAATTTTTAAACAAGGAGCTTTTGCCACACATGTAATTTTTATAAATGATGGTTTGGTAAAAATCTCTATTCAAACAGGATTTGATAAACAAATGAATATAAGGCTTGCGAGCACAGGTGAATTCATTGCATTTTCTTCAGTTTTTGGAGACAATAATTACCCATACAGTGCAACAGCCTTGCGTAATTCAAAAATTTGTATGATAGATAAAGAAGCACTTAAAAACCTTTTAGAGGAAAATACCGATTTTGCTATGAGCATAACATCTAGAAACTGCAGGAACGAAACCAGATTATTTGAAATAATACGAAATGTTTCTTACAAACAAATGCCCGGAAAGTTAGCTTCTGCCCTTGTTTACTTATCATCTCCAGAATTTGAAAAAGAAAATATTTTTACTTTACTAACACGTCAAGATCTTGCCGAGTTTGCCTCTGTATCAACTGAAAGTGCAATAAAAATTTTAAAAGACTTTGAACAAGAAGGAATTATTGAACTAAAAGGTAAAGATATTTTAATCAATAATAAAGAAAAATTAATCGAAATTAGTGAAAGAGGTTAATTATATTCATAATATAAAAACCAAAAATACAGTTTTGTTAGTTATAGTTTTTAAAATCTTTATTACATTTGTAAAAAATTTAAAAAAGTGATTTTATCTTTTATAAGCATCAAGTTTTTAGACATAATAGATATTCTATTAGTAGCTTTTTTACTTTACCAGCTTTATAATTTAATTAAAGGCACTACAGCTTTAAAAATATTTATAGGTATAGCCTTGATTTATTTAGTATGGCTTTTTGTTAAAGCTATGCGTATGGAATTAATAAGCAGTATCTTGGGTCAAGTTATTGGGGTGGGAATGATTGCCTTAATTGTTGTCTTTCAACAAGAGATACGGCAATTTTTATTAATTCTTGGGAATAAATATGTGAAACGCGGTAGTTTTAAATTTATTAGATATTCTCGCTTACAATCCGGCTATAGCACCAATTCAATAGAATATCTTGCACAAGCGGCTATGGAAATGAGCTTAACTAAAACAGGAGCTTTAATAGTAATTTCTCGCGAAGCTTCTTTAAAAAGTTTTACTGAACAAGGCGAAATTTTAAATGCTGACATTAATATCCAACTTTTAAAATCTATTTTTTACAAAGACTCTCCTCTGCACGATGGAGCCGTTTTGATTGATAATAATAAAATTTATGCAGCTAAATGTATTTTGCCAGTTTCAACAAATACAGAATTACCTACAGATTTTGGTTTAAGACATCGCTCAGCATTAGGTATGTCAGAAATTTCGGACACTCTAACTGTTGTAGTTTCAGAACAAACAGGTAAAATCTCTGTTGCAAGAGAAGGCAAAATTTACAGATTAACTAGCAATGAAAGATTAAGTAAAATTATTTCAAGTTTTTTAAGAAGAACTGATGATTAAAAGCAAAACTTAAGATTTAAACATTTGTTTTTACCTTCAAAGTACAAAATTAAGCATATTTTGTAGTATTTTTAATTATAATTTTGTTTTGTGAAAATAAATTTTTATTTTTGTTACAAATAAAAGACATTAAAAAATGAAAAATTATATCTGTCCAAAATGCGGAGGTTATTTAAGCATAGACAATGAGATTGTGTTTTTAACAAAAAATAACAAAGGAAATTCAGCTATAGTATTATTAAATGCAGAGCTGGGAAATTATAGTTTTAGAAAAAATACAAATGTGGATTTTAAAGAAGGAGACCACGTTAACTTTATTTGTCCTATTTGTTACGAAAATCTTAATGCAGAAAATGTTGATGATAATTTAGCCTGCGTTAAAATGATAGACGAAAATGGCAAAAAAAAGAAAATAATATTTTCAAAAGTTTTGGGCGAAAAATGCACTTATGCAGTTAGTGATGATGGAGTAAATTCTTTTGGAGATAATAAAGATACTTATTCAAACAAGTTTTAGTTTTTGTTTTCATATAGGTTGTTTTAAGGTGAGTTGAATTTTTTCTTCTCACCTTTTTTATTGTTTTATTACTATTATGGGCAAACTTGAACATTTAAAGTTTGTGAACTACCGTCTCCACATATATTAGAAGGTGTTACCGAAATATCTCCACCTATACTTCCTGCACTAACAGAAATATTATTTGTGCCTTGCCCAGACTCTATAGACCAGCCTGTTGGTACAGACCAAGTGTATGTATAGCCCTCATCAGTTACATTATAGTTATAATTTGAATCAGCTCCGGAAGCTCCATAAACTGAAATATTATCAAACCAAACATAAAAAGTGTTGCTATTATTATAGCCACAACTTGGTTCAATATAAATCAAAATACTTGATTTATTACCAATTGAGGAAATATCAAAATTTACTTCTACACTTGCACATGTTCTTTGTTCAGAAAATTTAAAACCTTTTCCATTTAAACCAGAGTCGTAAGTATGATCAACACCGTTTATTTTTACACTAGTTATCAAATGCTTATAGCCATCATCAGCCCAGATATAAACCCTGCACCAATCATTTGGATGAGTAGCAAAATAAGAATGAGACACATCAAATTTTAAAACAACATTATCATTTCCTGTACAGTTTTGTCTTGGAAGCCTTAAAAAATTTCCCCAATAATTATTCCATGAACTTTGATAACCAACGCTCCCACCTGTGCAGCCATTAGATGTTGAGTGAGCAATAGGAATATGAGAAGAAGGAGCAAACCAAGCAGTTTCACTTGCAGTAGTTCCGTGAGTTAAAATATTTGTATCAAAAGTTTCAATATTTGAAGATATCAATTCGCCTTGAGGACAAAGCTCGTCAGGTCCGTTTATAGCAGAGGGTTGTGGCGGCAAGGACAAAATAGTTAAACTTGCAGGATTACTAACACTTGGTGGTGGATTTTCTCCACTAACAATACAACGGAATAGCCAAGAATTATTTTCACTAATAACTCCGTTTAGTGTTAAAGTATTGGTATTATATCCACCAAAACTAGGAGCTGACCCGACAGATGTAATATTTTCCCAAGCCAAGCCTTTGTTTACTTGCCATTGAAAAGAAATTGCATCGTTTGCACTAACAGAAAAAGAAGTATTTGCGAACTCACATACTGATGCGTTTTCAGGCTGTGCAAGTATTTCAACTCCAAATTCAGAACCTATATATTCTCCGCACAAACTCAACCAAACTATGCCGTTATAATAATTAATACACTTTTCTGTTTTATTATAAATAATTAAGCCCTCGGCAGGAGAAGATATTGCATCTCTTTCAGCCGTAGTCAATCTTGTTGGCAAAAACCCCTGATTTGAAGATTTTAACTCTAAAAGTGCAGATTCATCAGGATTATCAGTGTTTATTCCAACATTTTGGGAAAATAAAGAAAAAGAAAATAAGAAAAAAGATAATAATAATGCTAGTTTTTGATTATTTGTATTCATAAAAACATTTTGTTTAATCAAGTTTACAAATTTATAAAATAAATTTAATTAAACTAAGTTTTTATTTGTTTTTTATAAATTCTTGCCAAACTTTTTCTTTTATAGCAAAAACACTTAAAAAAACAAGCAAGAGACAAGAATTAATAATATATACAAAAACTTGAGAATCAGGCTTTAAGACTGAGCTTGCAAAATATAAAGCAATAGCCAAAATAAAATAAAATGCTGCATTTCCAATTTCATAAGGCACTTTGTAATATTTTTGTCCCCAATAAAAAGAAAGTAGGGACATTAAAACATAACAAATTAAAGTTGTCCATGCAGCTCCCATATAACCATAAACTGGGACTAAAATTAAATTTAAAACAATGGTTACTATTGCTCCAAATACAGCAAGCCAAGCGCCGTATTTTGTCATATCATTAAGTTTGTACCAAATTGAAAAATTAAAGAAAATTCCTAAAAACAAATTAGCTATTAATAAAATAGGTACAACTTTTAGCCCTTCATGATAATTAGCAGATATAAAATATTTTATAATGTCAATGTAAAACATTACTCCCAAAAATATTATTAAGCCAAAAATTATAAAATATTTTGTTGCCTTGGCATAAAGTTCGCGTGCATTACTCTCATTTTTATTTTGAAAAAAGAAAGGTTCGGCGGCATATCTAAACATTTGAATAAAAAGTGTCATTAAAATGGCTAATTTATAATTTGCTCCATAAATTCCTAGCTGAGCCATAGGGTTTAAATCTTCTGCAACTAAAAATTTAAGCATAACTCTATCTAAGGTTTCATTTATCATTCCGGCAAAACCGGCTATTAGCAAAGGTAGAGAATATTTTAAAATCGTTTTTAACAGCTTAATATCAATTCTAATTTTTATATTGAAAATTTCTGGTAATAAAATGATTAATGTGATAATATTTGCCAATAAATTAGAAATAAAAACATAGCCCACACCAATATTTGGAGAGTAAATATTTAATAAAATTGAATTAGGATTTGAATTTAAAAGTTTAGGACAATAAATTAAAAAGAACAAATTGAAAGCTATATTGGTACTGATATTTATAAGTTTTATAATTGCAAACTTCCAAGCTCTATTTTCTAATCTAAGCCTAGCAAACGGAATTGAAGTAAATGCGTCTAAAGAAACTATTAAAGCCATCCATAATATATATTCGGGATGCTCAACATATCTAATTAGGCTTGCAATAGGTTTTAGAAAAATTGAAATACCAATTATAAAAAGAATAGAACTTATGCTTAAACAAAAAAGTATAGATGAATAAACTTTATTGAAATTTTCTTTTTCTTGTCCAAACCTAAATAAACCTGTCTCCATTCCATAAGTTAAAAGTATCAAAAGAAAAGTTACATAAGCATATAATTCAGTAACAATTCCGTAAACTTCTGGCAAAAACAATCGTGTATAAAGCGGTACTAATAAGTAATTGAGCAAACGCCCCAAAATACTACTAAAACCATAAACTACAGTTTGACCCGCAAGTGCTTTCAGTTGCTTATTCACAATTTAAATTTTTTTACAATTTTAATTAATTATATTTAGTTTAAAAAGTTTTACAAATTCAATTTATTAACCTTAAATAGTTTGTAAGTTTGAATAAGGCAATTAGAACTCTTATAAAAAACTAGTTGCAAATTTTTAAAATTAGCAAGAATTTCATATTTTAAAATTTAATCTTTGTTAAATCTGATTTTTTTCTTAGGTTTGTGCATTAATTTTAAAATTTATCAAATTATTTAAATTAGAATAATGAAAAGACTAATTATTTTACTTTTATCGAGTATTTTGTTTTTCCCTTTATTTGCTGACGAGGGAATGTGGATTCCGATTTTAATGGAAAAGTATAATTATGAAGATATGAAAGCCAAAGGTTTTAAACTTAGTGCAGAAGATATTTATAGCATCAATAAAGCTTCTATGAAAGATGCTATTGTGATTTTTGGCGGTGGTTGTACTGCTGAGTTAATTTCAGATCAAGGTCTATTAATCACTAATCATCATTGTGGCTATGGACAGATACAAAAACATTCAAGTTTAGAAAACGACTATTTAACAGATGGTTTTTGGGCTATGAATCACAAAGAAGAACTTCCAAATCCTGGATTAAAAGTTACGTTTTTAGTTAGTATGGCCGAAGTTAGCGAAGCTGTGCTAAGTGGTGTTCATAATAATATGACAGAAAAAGAAAGAAATTCAATTATTAGTAAAAATATAGATAAAATTAAAAACTCTGCAATAGAAGGCAATCATTACGAAGCAAGAGTAGAGCAATTTTATAACGGCAACCAATATTTTCTTTTTATAAATGAAGTTTTTACAGATGTTAGATTAGTTGGTGCTCCTCCTTCTGCAATAGGAAAATTTGGTGGAGATACTGACAACTGGATGTGGCCAAGACATACTGGTGACTTTGCACTTTTCAGAATTTATTGCAACAAAGACGGGAAACCTGCAAACTATTCAGAAGACAATATTCCTTATCAGCCTAAAAAATATTTTCCAATTTCAACAAAAGGATATAAGCAAGGTGATTTTACAATGGTTTTTGGCTACCCTGGAACAACTACAGAATACTTACCTTCCTTTGCAGTAGAACAGATAATGAATGAAAGCGACCCTGCACGAATTATGATTAGAAGAAAAAAACTTGATATTATTAATGCTGCAATGAACTCCGACCCATTAATAAGAATTCAATATTCTGCCAAAGCTGCCTCCATTGCTAATGGCTGGAAAAAATGGATGGGCGAAATTAATGGACTTAAACGCTTAGACGCAATAAATGTAAAAAAACAATACGAACATGAATTTATGAATTGGGTAAATTCAGATAATGAGAGAACAAAAAATTATAAAAATATTTTAAGCCAATACCAAACTATTTATAAAAACTTATCAAAATATAATATGGCAAGAATTTATATTAATGAAGCAGGTTTGGGGGCAGATGCTATTTTATTGGCTTTAAGAATGAGAAGTTTAGAAAGTGTTGAAACAAAAACAGATGCAGGCATTGAAATCCTCAAAAAAGATGCTCAACTTAAAGCAGATGCACATTTTAAAGATTATAATGAAGCTACAGACAAAAAAATGTTTGAAGAAATGCTTAAACTTTATTACGAAAATATTCCTGTGGAATTTCAACCCAATTATTTTGCAAAATTAGATAAAATCAAACTTAAATCAGGCAATAAATACCAAGATATAGCTGAATATTGCTATAAAAATTCGATTTTTGGAAATCAAGAAAAATTTAATGCTTTTTTAAATTCTTTATCAAAAAAATCATATAAAACCTTGATGAAAGACCCTATTTATCTGCTGATGAAAGATTATGTGGATATTTACTTAAATAAAGTTAATGCTGAATTTTCTGCTTACGACACAAAATTAGACAGTCTTAACAGGATTTATATGAAAGCACAAATTGAACACCAAGAAGATAAACTTTTATTTCCTGATGCTAACTTTACATTAAGGATTACTTATGGAAAAGTTGATAATTATTTTCCGGCTGACGGGATAAAATACAATTATTTCACAAGTTTAGAAGGAATAATGGAAAAGGATAATCCTGAAATTTATGATTACACTGTACCGCAAAAATTAAAAGATTTATACCAAGCAAAAGATTATGGAAGATATGCTGATGAAGATGGTAGTTTACATATTTGCTTTACAGCATCAAACCACACTACTGGCGGAAATTCGGGTTCTCCTGTAATAAATGCAAATGGAGAATTAATTGGAGTAAATTTTGATAGAAACTGGGAAGGAACAATGAGCGACATTATGTATGACCCCGAAATGTGTAGAAATATTTCAATTGATATTCGTTATGCCTTATTTATAATTGACAAATATGCTGGCGCAACACATTTAATAAAAGAAATGGATATTAGATAAGTGGTTTTTTAATTATTATTTTTTAATGAAAATCAATTTTGTAAATATACTAATAATACTAATTTTTATGGTAAATGAGAAAATTAATTCTCAAAATTCATATTACCATTTTTATGATGATATTCAAATTTTTACTGATTCTACATCTTTATTAAACGCAGTGTTTTTAGATAATTTATACGAATATATTTACAAAAATGATAGCACTTCTTTTTGGATTATTGAAGCCGACACTTGTGATGCAAGTGATATAGCTGGCATTCCATTTTGTCAATCTTGCAATGTAGGAGCTAATTTAATTTTACAAAATTCTTATAAATTTTCTGCTATAGACGAAAAGCTTGTTGTTGGTTCTTGCTGGGATTATTTAAACTCTGTTTACAATAGCCTTGAGTCTTCTGGTCAGTTTAGAAAAATACAAGTTTTCAATTCAAAAAAACCTGGACCATATGCAGATAAAGAAATGCTAAAACCCGGAGATTGGGTTTATCACATAAACAGACAATATAAAAACATTGAACATTCTGCAATTTTTGTAGCTTGGAAAGATTATGAAAAAGGAATTGCTATTACTATGTCCTATATGGGCTTAGGACGTGCAAAACCTGCTAAATACGGAGAATACGATTTAAATTCTGTTTATGCTATTTTTAGAATTGAAGATGAATTTTGGTAAAATTAAGAAAAGCGAAAAAATCCTCTGCCACGTCAGGAGCGAAATATATACCCGACTAGATTATTCCTTGTTTTAACATATCCTAACTTTAACAATGCACTCTCAAAATGGTGTCGCAAAGATTATATAAGACTGATAATGAAACACTTAGAAATGCGTAAAAAAGCAATAAAATCAGGAAAAAGTTAAGGTTTATTAAACTCCATCAAACTTGCTGTATCATTGCTAAAATCGCCCAAAGTTTCACTCGGGCTTATTATATATTCAAATCCTTTGGACATGGTTATATAAAATCTACAAGTTTAAATCTTCAGCAGATAAAAAGCCCATTTGATGATTTATAACTAACTTTTTAAAAAAAATAAACAAATATTAAAAACATTTGTTTATATAAATAATTAATGTTTTTACGAAAATAATACGCAACAAACTAGCGGGTTATTTGTTAATTGGGGGGTGTAAGGGATAGGATGTTGTGTATATAAGTGAGTTATGGGCGATTTAACTAAAGCATAGTAATTATAATAAAGTAACATATGGACAAAATTAGGCTTATTGAAGACTTAATAAGTGAAGCACAAAATCTAAATTACGATGACGGAAATTTGGACAGGATACTAAAAAGAGCTGATATGCTCATCAAGAAGATTTTCGGCAGTAATACTGAATATACTGTGATGATTAAGAAAATAGATTTTGTACCATCAATGATTTGGGGAGGAATGGACAGAAATATTTTAATTAAAAGATTTCAAAGTGGTAAATCAGAATTAATAAACTTGCTGAATGTCATGCTTGAAGATTTACAACTCTCAAATGTCTTTCAAGATAGGCGTAAAGTAGGAATAAATAACTTAAAATTATCAAAAAACATCTTCTTGGTCCATGGACACAACGAAGAAATGAAACAATCCTGTGCTAGGTTTATAGAAAAACTTGGCCTTAACCCAATCATTTTACATGAACAACCAAATAGGGGGAGAACGATCATAGAAAAATTCACTGAATATTCAGATGTTAACTTCGCTGTAATTCTCTTATCCGCTGATGATATAGCTTTTAGTAAAAATGACAAAGTTGAGAATGCCATGCTACGAGCACGACAAAATGTTATTCTAGAATTAGGATTCTTCTTGGGGAAAATAGGTAGAGAAAATGTTATTGTTCTCCATGAAAATGCTAAGAATTTTGAATTCCCTTCTGATTATCAAGGTGTACTTTTCACACCTTATGATACGTCAGAAAATTGGAAACTAGCAATCGCTAGAGAATTAAAAGAAGTTGGATATAACATAGACAGCAATAAGCTATTGAACTAATAAACCACCTGTAAGAAACTGGCAAGTGTGACAAAAACGCCTTAGCTTAAGCATTTAAGTAGAATCAAAGTTTCTGTCTCGATTAAAAGTCTAGGGTAAAATAATCCCGCCCATCGCCAATTTCCAACTCGTTATCTAAAAAAAACTTTTTATTTAATGTTTTCGCAGTTTTAGTACTCGTATTTCTTGATTCATAATATAAATTAATTGATATTGTTTTGCTCATTGCTACTTCTCTAATAAAATTTAGACTTTTATATTTCTTCTCAAAAATATTAATTATTTGAAAGTTCTAAAAATATTTTCACATACTTTATTGTAATAATTTTTTTCAGATTCAGGATACGTAATTATAGCAGTGCAAAGTTGATTGCGAAAAATAATTGTTTTTTGATAAAAAATATTCTTGTTTTTATATCCTGAAATAACATAATAGTTATTTCCTAGCTTTTTATACGTAACAACAAAATTTCCTCCATCTCCTCTTAAATCTTCATTATAAGCATCTTGAAGACCAAAGTCGAGAACATCTCTATAATCTCTATAAACTCTTAATTCTGATTTTGAATCTTGAGATTTAAAAACTTGTCCATCTCCACTACCAGATTCTCCTTGGGGAATTAATTTACTTGAAGGATATTCTATGCTATAACCATATCTTTCATTGTAATAAGTCTTGTAATTATAAATTGTTTGCTTTGCGTCTTGCAAACTTGGATAGTTTTTATTGTTTTTTAATTCAATATTAGCATAACTTGTCAATAATATTAAACATAAAAACAATGCGGTAAAAATTAATATAGGTTTTTTCATAATATAAGATTTTATTTTTTTTTCTTCTCAAAATTAAGTATTTTATTTTATATGGCAAATAAAATTTTATGCTTTTTTAAAATGTTTTTAATTCTTTGGATTTACTTTTTAAATTTGCAAAAAAATAAATTATAGTGAAAAAAAAGAATTATCCAATAATAGAAAATCTATTAATTACAGATATTGCTGCTGAAGGAGTGTCAATTGGACGACATGATAATTATGTGATTTTTGTTCGCAAAGTAATTCCCGGCGATATAGTTGATGTGCAATTAACCCGTAAACGCAAAGCTTATGCAGAGTCAAAATTGTTGAAAATACGAGAATTTTCAAAAGATAGAATTGATGCTTTTTGTAAACATTTTGGGAAATGTGGCGGTTGCAAATGGCAGATGTTAGCTTATGAAAAACAATTAGAGTATAAAGAAAAGCAAGTTTATGACCAACTAAGTCGCTTAGGTGGATTAAAAAATTTAAAAATAAATCCAATAATTGCTTCTGAAAAAGATAAATATTACAGAAATAAATTAGAATTTACTTTTGCTCAAAGGCGTTGGCTTGATGAAACTGAACCTTTTATTGAAAATACTGGCAGAGATTTAGAAGGTTTAGGCTTTCATGTGCAAGGAATGTTTGATAGAATTGTAGATATTCAGGAGTGTTTTTTACAAAATGAACCTTCAAACGAAATTAGAAATAAATTACGCGAATTTACTAAACAAGAAGGCTATGATTATTATAATAGCCGTACTCACGAAGGTATGATGAGAAATCTTATGATAAGAACAAGTTCTACCGGCGAAACAATGCTAGTTGTAGTTTTTAATAAAGATGAAAAAAAACTTATTCATGCCTTAATGGAATTTTTAAATCAGGAATTTCCTAATATTACATCATTACAATATATTGTAAATACAAAATTTAATGATTCTATTTACGACCAAGAAGTAATTTGTTATAAAGGCAGAAATTATATTTTAGAAGATTTAGATGGGTTAAAATTCAGAATTGATGCAAAATCATTTTTTCAAACTAATACAGAACAGGCATTGAATTTATATAATAAAACTGTTGAATTTGCTGATATTCAGGCTAATGACTTAGTTTATGATTTATACACAGGAACTGGGACTATTGCAAATTTTATTGCAAAAAACTGCAAAAAAGTTGTTGGTATTGATTCTGTTCCTGAAGCCATTGCAGATGCAAAGAAAAATTCAGAATTAAACAATATTTCTAATACAGTTTTTTACTCCGGCGATATGAAAGACATGTTAAATTCTGATTTTATTTCAAAAAATGGCAAACCCGACACAATAATTTTAGATCCACCAAGAGCAGGAGTTCACGAAAATGTAATAAATATTATGCGAGAAATATCTGCAAATAAAATTGTATATGTCAGTTGTAATCCTGCAAGCCAAGCAAGAGATATAGCATTGCTAAGCGATATTTACGATGTTTTAGAAATTCAACCTGTGGACATGTTCCCTCACACTCATCATGTTGAGAATATTGTTTTGTTGGTGAAAAAATAATTGCAAAAAAGAATAGTTTTATAAAAATTATTAAAAAATTGTATGCAAATTTGTTTTCAGTTTTTAATCTTTAAAATTGATATATAAAATCTCACTTGGGTCTAATCTATATTTTTCTATTTCTTCATTTGAAATAAAATCGCTAATTTTAAATTCTTGAACATTAAATCCTGCTGTTTTCAACCTTTCTGGATAATCTAAACCATGCCACCTTAAATGGTCGTATTGTCCAAAAATCTTTTCTCTTTCTTTTGGGTCTGTAATGCTTAAATCTTCGTGAGTTTCTGCATAATCATAATTTATTGGGACTTGCAAAATAGCTTTTCCACCATTTTTCAAAATCCTTAAAATTTCTTTCATTGCTTCTATATCATTTTCTACATGCTCCAATACATGGTTGCAAATTACCCAATCGTAAGTCTTGTCTTCCAAAGGGATTTTCATAATATCAAAATGCAAGTCTGCAATTGGAGAAACTAAATCTGCACTTGTATAATCTAAATTTGAGAGTTTTTTAAACCTTTTTAAAAATGGTTGTTCAGGTGCTATATGTAAAACTTTATATTTTTCTGTAAAAAAATCACTGTGGTTTTTCAAATATAAATATATTAATCTATGTCTCTCTAATGATAGGCAAACTGGACACAAACGATTTTCGCCTGCTTTACTTCCATAAGGTAAAAATTTTCTAAATTTATTTTCGCAAATCGGACATTCAACTTTATTGCCATAATAAAATGGACGAAGCAAAATAGAAAATAAGCCAGACATTTTTATTAAAATTGGGCGGGGTATATTTCTTACAAAAAATCGTATTATCTTTTTCATTTTAAAATTATTTTCTCAATATTGCTTGAATTTGCATCAACTTTTATTAAAAAATCTAAAAATACATACCAAATATAAATTTCTATCTCTTGAAAATCTAAATCTTTTAGCAAATTACCGTAATTTCTTACTTGAGATACATAATTTGAGTTTTCTTTTTCACCAAATTTATAGTCAATTACGCAGATTTTTTTTTCATTATAAATAATTCTATCTGGGCGGTAAATTCTACCAGTTTTATCAATAATTTCAGTTTCGTTAAGTATTTTATATTTTTCTGAAAACCATTCCGCCACAATTGGTTTTGAAATAATAGCATTTATTTCATTTTTATAAAAATCTTCTTCAGAACTTTTTATTAATCCTGAATGGGAAATTTTCTTAATTGCAGAATTAATATCTTTTTCATATGAAATATTTTCAAAAATTTTATGAAAAACTATTCCTTTATGAATAGACGAAACAGATTCAGGGTTTAATTTATCTCTTTCAAAAGAAGACTTTATGCTGATTTGCTTGTTTGCAAAATAAACCGGATATTTATTTATATAAAAATCTTCATCTTGCTTTGTTCCCCTATCTGGTTTTTCTCCAAAATAATATTCTGTATAGTTAAAATCAGAGTTTTCAGTAATTTTTACTTTTAAATTATTTTGAAAATCAAACTGAGAAATTGTTTTATTTATAATTGTAGATATTCTTGAGTTTACATTGTCAGTTTGTTCAATATCAGATATATACAAACCTATTTTAGCTCTGGTAAATGCGACATATAAAATATTAAAAGCTTCAACAATATTTTTAAATTTTGTCGAATAAAAATCCTTTTCAAAAACTGAATTTTTAAGTTTATTATTGTAATTAACCGCCCAAGTTGGTAAAGAATTGAATGGTGGAATATCAGAGCTTACCCAGATTGTGTCATTATATTTATTCATTGTCCAGTTGCAAAATGGAACTAAAACAAAATCTGCAGCTAAACCTTTTGATTTGTGAATTGTTAATATATTTATTGCATTTTGTTTTTCAGGAACTCTTATATTTTGGTTTTTTCCTTCTTCTTCCCAAAAATTAAGAAATAAATTTATTTCTGAGGCATATCTTTGTTCAAATTTCAAAATTAGATCTTGAAATGAACTTAAAAAAGGGATATTTTCTTCATTTTCATTCAAACCAAACTCATTTATAATGATTTCTGAACTTTCATAAACCAATTTATTCCTAATTTTTTCTTGAATATTAAGCAATTTTTGTTCTAAATCTTTATTTGAAAGCAAGTCATCGATATTTTGCAGATTATCAGCATTATATAAGGCATAAATTTCTGAAATCGCGATTTGGT
>LSQX01242526.1_pt2 | contig 28322 bp, 14 predicted proteins | sample 654561 | NCBI WGS metagenome assembly LSQX01 (sample SAMN04489861, study PRJNA283612) | anaerobic digester metagenome | isolation source: 4 biogas reactors fed with cattle manure at either 37C or 55C with and... | place: Denmark: Kongens Lyngby | collected 2014
GTCACGGCTTGCGGCTCATCGAAGACTGCTGCCAGAGCCACGGTGCGAAGTACAGAGGCAAGAAGGTCGGCACGATGGGCGATGTCGCGGCGTTCAGCCTCAACCAGAACAAGAACCTCGCCGCGGGCGAGGGGGGCTTCCTCACCACCGATGACGAGGAGGTCTACGAGAAGGCCGCGCGGCTGTGGCAGTTCGGCGAAGTCCGCCGACCCGACGGTACGCGTGACATGAACGCACACGGGATGGGCTGGATGTACCGCACGGCGGGGCTTCCGGCGGCATTCGCGCGCTCGCAACTGAGGAAGCTGGAAGGTAACACGCGGGTCTTCCAGGAGAACGCGCGCTTCCTCTCCGCCGCTCTCGCGGAGATCCCCGGCGTCGAGCCACCGGCCGAGCCTGAGGGCTACGAGCACGTCTACTACAACTACGCGGTGCGCTTCCAGCCGCAGCAGCTTGGGCTGGAGATGGACGCGAGGACCTTCCGGGAGAAGGTCTCCGAGGCCCTGAACGCAGAGGGCGTGAAGGTCGCGCCGTGGTGGAACATCGCGCTGCCGGACATGGTGCTCTTTCAGAACAAAGACGGCTACGGCAAGGGCTGCCCGTGGAGTTGCCCGCACACGCGGCAGGATATCAGCTACGAGAACCTGGACCTGCCCGAAACCCGACGCTGGCTCGACGAGTATTCGCTCGTCCGACACCTGCACGCGCCGAACGACCTGCAGGTCATGAAGGCCTACGTCGCGGCCTTCGACAAGGTCTTCTCAAACCTCGACGTCGTGCTTGCCTGATAATGCGATGATGAAAACGAGGCGCTGTGTGCTCGCGCGCGCAGCGCCTCAAGTCCGCCGGTGATGGTGCAGCCTCTGTGCAGAAAGGGCAGGCAGGGGCGCGTAAGCGAGGTGCTTACTCGGCCATGACCTCAACTCCGCACAGGACAGGTGGTGCGGAGCCTGGTTCCGCACTCAAGCCCAGCGTCAGGTGGCTGCCCACCACGATGCCCGTGAAACTGCGGGAGATGCAGCGCTGGGACCCGCCCGCCTCCCGCGCGATGTCGAAGTCCTGAAGCACCGGCGCATCCTGAAGCGTTACATCGAACACGCGCTGCCCCGGCGCAAGCTCGTTGGGTTCGTTGAAGTAAAGCGTGACGGTGTAGGCGCGTGGCGCCTCCTCGTCGCCCGCAAGGCGAACCGACAGCCGGTTCAGTCCCTCCGCTCCCGATGCTCCGACCCATGCGGGCGTCTCGCCGGCCACCTGCGAGGCATGCCGGCGGAACCACGTGGGCTTCTCAGGATCGGTCTCGATCTGCAGTTCCGGCGAAGGTCCACCGACCACGGGGTACTCCAGCCACAGCGTGCCGTTGTCGGCCATCCGATCCCCCGGCGCCCCAAGGTTCAACCCGGCCCCCACCACGCGATCTTCCCCGAGCTTGAGGCCCGTCCACGTCCAAAGCTCCACGTCCGGGTCATGCACGAACGCAAGCGACGTCTGATTTTGATAGCTGCAGATGCAGGTGCGCGTGTAGTCAGGCGCGTTGAGCACACCATCCGCGACCACGAGGTTCGACGTGCAACCCGACTTGAAGCCTCCGAGGTTGCCGGTGCCGCCATCGCCCACCAGGTCGTAGAAGCCCGCGGCACCTGAGCGGAAGGTCAGCAGCGTCTCGCTCGCGATGGCGGTGTTGCAGCCGTAGGTGCGCTGCCACTGCCACGGGATCTCCACGCCCGTGAGCGGATTGCGCCGCAGCCGCGGCTCACCATCGAGCAGGCCGAATGCCTCGCCCTGAGTGATGATCGTCTCGCCATGCAGCAGCGGCGGGCCCTGGTACTTGTGCGGGCGATCCCACGCCACCGTGCCGTCTGCCACACGGTAGGCGATCATGCGATCGCCCGGCTCACCGGAGAGCATGTCGCGCGATGGCCGCCCTGCCTGCAGCAGCAGCCCGTGCTCGGTGCTCGCTGACAACCAGGTGCCGAAGACGTTCTCCGTGGTGCTCCACAGTTCGCGTCCGCTGCGCACGTCGAGGGCGATGAGGCGCGACGGGACCTGCGGCGCCTCTCCCCTGCGCGTCATCTTCTCCACGATCGCATCCGGCAGGCGGTCTATGCAGAACAGCCGCTCATCCGCCACGCAGATGGCGTTGTGCCGGAATGCCAGCGCGCTGTCGTAGCTCCACAGAACTTCGCCGGAGTGCCGGTTGAGCGCGATGATCCTCGCGCTTGAGGTGGCGTCCCAGTTGTCCATGCGCCCGATCGGCACTTCCCCGTCGAAGATGACGGGGCTGCCCCCGGCGATCAGCAGGTCGCGGTAGACGCTGACATAGCCCCACCCCTGCGGCTGTTGCTCGCCCGGGTCAGGCGGCAGAGTGAACTCGGAGACCGTCTCACCGGTGGCCGGGTCGAGGCGCAGACAGCGCCCATCCCAGACCGCATACAAGCCGTCCGGGGCGCAGGAGAAGTTGCTGCCAAGCGAATTCGCGCCCGGCTGGTGGGACGTGTTGTCATAGACGAGCCCGAAGCCGGGCAACTCGCGCTTCCAGATGACGCGCCCGGTGTAGACATCCTGTGCGCGAATGCTGTCCGGGCCCTCGATGAACAGCCGCCCGCCAACCACCTGCTCGGGCGGCCCATGCCCGTGACGCGGGAGGATGTCAACGTTAGTTGAGCCGCCGAACCACAGCAGGCCCAGCGGCGCCCGCACAAGCGAGTCCGGAGAAACCACCGTGTTCGCAGCGTCGCCGTACTGATGCGTCCACGAACCCGAACCCGGCAGCGAGCCTGGACGCTGCAATAGCGTCCACTCACCCGCGCGGGCAAACTCAGCACCCGGTAGCGCCGCACCTGCTACTCCAGCCGCGAAGCGCTCATGCTCTTCCGCGCTCAGCCCGAGGCAGATGGCGCCACCGTAGGGTCGCACTGAGCGGAAGATGCGCTCCGCATCAGCTTCGACCAGGCTCGCCGGTTCTTCGGACACCGTCAGGGTAGCGAGGTAGGGCGGCAGCCTGAGGCTGCCCGGATCTCCCACGATGAGCGACACCCTTGGGCCGTAGAGGCCCGCTGCGTCCAGGTGCCGCCGCAGGTTGTCTACCGCCGAGGCGTCGCTGTCGATGCCGATCACGTGCAGATCCGACTGCAGCGCAAGTGCCTCGATGAGTCCCCCGCTCTCTATCCCGAGGCAGAGGCAGTAACCGTCACGCGCGCCTGTTGCGTCGAGTATCTCCGTGGCACGTGCTCCCCATGGCCCGGACGCGGGCGGAGGAGTCGCCTCCAGCGTATACTGCCGGGCCTCCACCTGCCCCGGGCCGTAGCAAAGCAGTCTGCCGCCCAGCGTGGAGACGTAGAGTCGGCCGCTGGCGACGATCATCGCGGCAGGCTCATCCGGCAGTTCGTCCGCCCACACTTCACTGGCGTGCGCTCCATCATCACTCAACTTGAAGGCCGCAATCCGCTGGCCGTCGGCGCACAGCAGCAGGTCGCCGGCAAGCGCATGAACGCGCGTGGCGCGCGCTTCGCTTTGCCACAGACGGCGGGCATTGAGACGCTTGAGCTTCCGGCCCCGGCTGTCCTCGTACTCCTCGACCTCCGCCCCGGCTGTGTCGTAAGCGACGATCTTCCCGCTCTCTGCGGTATACACAACGTCGGAGGTGTGCACCGGCAGGTCGCCAAGCACGCCGGGCGGAGTGCCCGTATCAAGCAGATAGACCCGGCCGCTGTTGAAGTAGAGGTCGTCGGTGGCGGAAACAGCGAAGTTCCCGGCGGCCTGGTTCTCCTGGTGGTGGAAAAACTTCATCGCGCCGGTCTCCCGGTCGAACACCGCCGGTGTGGCCCGGCCGTTGGGGACGATCAGCGACTGCCCGCTGACGGCCATGTAGCCCTGCGGTGCAACGCTGCCGAAGGCAAGCGCGCCGCCGTGAGGCTGCGCCGTGTACTGCGCCCCCTGTCCATCATTGACCCACACGAGTTCGCCGCTGTCGGCGTCGAGGGCGTAGATGAAGACACCCATGAACGGCCAGATCCCGGCGGCGAAGTAGACGGTGTCATCAGCCACCACGGGCGCGCCACGCACCGGCCACGTGGAGATCAGCCGCGTGTTGCCAAGCACCATGCGCTCCGAGGGGGCGGCGAAGAACTTCCAGCGCAGACTGCCGTCGGCGGAATTCACGCAGTAGAGATGCCCGTCATCGCTGCCGAAGAGCAGTCTGTCACGCCAGACCGTCGGTGCAAAGCGCACCGGCCCGTTCGTGTAGAAATCCCACCGATGTTCGCCGGTCGCCGCATCGAATGCGCTGATCCGGTCGGAGCGTGGCGATGCGATGAAGAGCATGTCCGCCGCCACTATCGGCTCGTATGCCACGTCGAAGCGCATGCGCGGCTCATCAGGCCAGCCCGGCTCCAGCGCCGAAAACTCCCGCACCCACTGCAGATGCAGGTCCTGCGGCAGTGCCTCCCCGGCCACGCCACTGCGCATGGCATCACCGCGCCAGGTGGGCCAGTCGGCGCTCATCGCCGGGGGCGAGGTGATGACGACCCACGTAACCGCGATCAGGTGCGCCAGGCAGATCGCCGCGGTGCCCCGCCAGTTCATCGGCCTGTTCCGTCGGTGCATGATGGGCTTCCCCTCTACGCTGCTTCTGCTCCAGCACTTCGCCGTGCTCCGTTCTCCACTGAGCGGCTTCGGCGGATGAGGCCCTCGGACCTTCAGAAAGCTCGCGGACAATCGAAGACGAAGGAGCCACGCCTTGCGAGGGCGAAGATGCAGCCCGATCTGCGTTGCCAGATAGCTGAGAAGAGGTGCCCGTATGTTGACAGCCGGCGTGTCCTGCGTTGACGTCACTCCCCCTCTCGGGACCCCCATGAGGGGCTACTTCAATGAACGCATCTCCAGCACCGTCCACGACCCGCTCCATGTGCGCAGCTTCGCCCTCGAGGACTCGGGTGCCGCGGTGGCGGTCGCAATATGCGACATCATCGGGATCAGTCGCGAGTATCTCGACCAGGCGAAGGCGCTCATTGCCGAAACGACAGGGCTGCTACCCGAGCAGGTGATCATCGCCTGCACTCACACCCACACCGGCCCTCACACCGGCGACGACTCGTACACCGAGTGGCTGTGGCGGCGCATCGCAGACGGAGTGCGCATCGCCTGGCAGTCGCGCAAGCCGGCGCAGGTCGGCTGGGGCAGGGCGACCGACGACCGCCTCGTCTTCAACCGCCGCTACCGGATGGCCGACGGCACGGTGCAGACAAACCCCGGCATCGGCAACCCGGAGGTGGTCGAGCCAGCGGGCCCGGTGGACCCGGAGATCGGCGTGATGGTGCTGCGCGACGAGTGCGAGGACACAATCGGCGTGCTCGGCAACTACGCACTGCACTACGTCGGGATCCCGGATGATCAGAACGCTTTCTCTGCCGACTACTACGGCTTCTTCTCCACCATGATCCAGCGACTGCGCGCGGAAAGCTTCGTTGCCGCGCTCTCCAACGGCGCCTCAGGCGACATCAACAACTTCGACGTCCTCGCCGGCGCCAGGCCGCGCAACGACCTCTACCAGCACTGCGAGCGCGCGGGGGCACTTGTTGCCGCGAACGCGCTCTGGGCGTGGAATGAGGCTGGCTTCGTCGCGGACATACCGCTCGCCGGAGCGATGGAAGAGATCATCCTCCAGCCACGTCCGCCGGCCACCGCCGAAGACATTGCGAAGGCGCAGGAGATCGAGGATCGCCTCGCCGCCGGGCAGAAAGTCCTGATGGGCGAGCGATCCTTCCAGCGACGCGTCAGGCGCTTCGAGGCCGAGCCGCCGCAGCCTCGCGCGACGGTCGTGCAGGCGCTGCGCGTCGGCGACCTTGCGATCGTCGGCGCACCGGGCGAGTTCTTCGTCGAACTGGGGCTGGAAATCAAGCGCCGCTCGCCCTTTGCGCAGACGATGGTGCTTGAGCTTGCGAACGACAGCGTCGGATACATCCCGACGATGCGCGCGTTCGAGGAGGGCGCGTATGAGCCGAACTCAAGCTCCTACGCCCCCGGCTTCGGCGAGACCATCGTGGAGACCGCCGTGCGCCTGCTGGAGGGCCTCAGTAGCTGACAGGGAGATGAGCCGATCATGCCCGAAACGCACCTGCGCGCAGCAGCCGCCGCCGTAGCGATCCCGACGCAGACGGACTTCCCTGCGGGTTCCCTGCCGCCCGGTCAGGAGGCCGAACTGCGGGCCTCCGCCGTGGTGATTGAGGGCGACCGCCGCCTCTGCATGGTCTCCTGCGACACGCTGGTGATCCCCGAGGATGTGCTGGAGGAGGCGGTCGCGCAGATCGTGGCGCGCACCGGCATCGCGTTCGAGGACCTGCTTGTCTGCGCCACGCATACACACCATGCGCCCGGCACAATCAACGTCCTCGGCTGTACGCGCGACCGCGAGTTCTGCACGCGCCTCGGAGAAGCGATCGTGGCCGCAGCCGAGGAGGCGTGCGGCGGGCTTGATGATACGGCCGACGTGGAGTTGCACTTCGCGCTGAGCCAGGAGGCCAGCATCTCCGGCAACAGCCGTTACCTGCTGCGCGATGGCACCATCGCCTGGTACAATTACCCGTGGGAGGACGTCATTCGCCCCACCGGCCCGCACGATCCCGACCTGCCGCTGCTGGCGCTGCGCAGGCCCGGCGGCGAGATGGCCGCCCTCATCTTCAAACACGCCACGCACAACATCGGCGCGCTGACGAAGGGCGCTCGCTCCCCGGGGTTCTTCGGCCTCGCGGCACAGGAGTTGGAGCGGCGGCATGGCGGCACCACCCTCTTTCTCCCCGGCGCATTCGGCTCAAGTCACAACACCGGCGCATTCGGCTCGAATGAGAACATCCACGCGGTGGGCGCCGCGGAGTGCGTCCATCGCGTAGTGGCGGCAGTGGAGGAGGGCCTGGGTTACGCTGAGGCAATCCCCGCAAGCCCGATGGTGACGATCAAGCGTCCGTTCAGGTGGCGGATCCGCAGATTTGATGAGGCCGCCGAAGCGGATGCGGTGCGCTACTGGAGCGAGACTTACGAGCCGAGAGACCCTGAGGCGACGCGCGAGATCTTCCGCACGATGCGCGAGCAGATGGCGCCGCTGCAGGGCGAGGAGCGCGAGACCTGGCTGCAGGTGATCAGGCTTGGGGAGATCGCGCTGGTCGGGGTGCCGGCGGAGCTATTCGCGCGCCTCGGGCTGGCGATTCGCCGCCGTTCGCCCTTCCGGCACACCTTCGTGGTCGGCCTCGCCAACGGCACCATCGGCTATGTCGGCGACCGCGCGGCGTATGATCTCGGCGGCTATCAACTCTGGGCCGGCTGGCACAGCCCCTCCAAGCCCGGCACCGGCGAGGCGCTGGTCGAGCAGGCGCTTGAGATGCTGCATGAAGTTCACGCCGCAGGAGGCGACCGATGACGGGAGCGGAGCGCAGACGCCTCTACGCGCGCAGGCGACTGACCGGCGCGGCGGTACTGCTGGTTGCGCTGGTGGCGCTGGTGGCCACGAGCATGAGGGGGCGCCCCGGTGTGCCGCCGCAGGAGATGCAGGTGCAGCCGGCCATGCCGGCCGCCATCGCTCCGGAGGCGCCTGCGATGGCAGCATCGGAGGCGCCGATGCCGCAGGCCCTCGACGTCTGGACCATCCCGGGGCGCTACGAGGGCGAGGTGATCAGCCAGCGCGTGCGCTTCTTCCCGGAGAAGCTCCTGTGCCTGACCTTCGACGATGGCCCCGATGCCACCGTCACGCCGCAGGTGCTGGAGACGCTCGCGGAGCATGACGCACGGGCGACCTTCTTCGTCCTGGGCAGGCAGGCGCGGGCGTATCCGGACCTGCTGAAGGCGATCATTGACGGCGGCCACGCGATCGGCCACCACAGCTACTCCCATGCCGACCGCTACTCCGCCGCCGAGGCCGCCGATGAGATGGAGCGCACCTGCGCCCTCATCGAAGAGGCCGGCGGTCATCCACCTACTCTCTTCCGCCCGCCCTACGGCATCCTCGACAGCCCGCTCACCGGGCTCGCCCGCGAGCATGGGCATGCCACGATCATGTGGACGATCAGCTCTGCGGACAGCAGGCGCATCGGTGCGGAGGTCATAGCTCACAACGTGATCTACACCCCGAACCCCGGCGACATCGTGCTCATGCACGATGGCCCCGGCCATGCCGCCACCGCCGCCGCTCTGCCCGAGATCCTCAGCAAGCTCAGCGCGTCAGGCTTCCGCTTCATCACACTGCCCGAATTGCTCCAGGCGTGGGATCGCTGGCTCGCCGAGCAGCCGGTGGCGTAGTCGCCTGTGGCCTCGAACGTGCGCCATCAGGATGCGGTAGCCGCTCCGCCGCGGCTCGTGTTCGGCCCAAGGTAGCCGCACCAGCGATCCCAGTAGCCTTCGCGGTTCTCCGGCGTCACCATCTGGCGGACTTCCTCACGAGAGCAGCCTTCGCTCACCAGCCGCTGCGCCTCCTTGCCTGCGCGGATGAACGCCTGCACCTGCTCGAAGCGCTCGGCGTTGCACATGCCGTCGCAGACGTGCGTGAAGGTGCTCGAAGCCCCGTCCGCGCATGAGAGGTAGACGAAATCCTCGATGTCGCTCACGCTCATCTCCCGGTAGTGGAAGTTGACCAGCCGCCAGCCGAAGGGCACGCGGCAGTTGGCGACGATGATCGGCGGGGTCAGGCGCTGAGAGACCGACGGGTCGTAGCTCCACAGGCCAATCTCCTCGAGGAAGATGAGCTGCTCCGGACGCAGGTCCTCGACGTGAGCGCTGCGCCGCCCGGTGGTGATGCCGCTGTAGTAGCGCTCCCACGCCGGCAGAACCACCCTGCGGAAGTTGCGCGGCACGATGAAGCTCGAGAGATCGTCTACCATGCCGCCGCCGGTGGGGTTGGGGAAAGGCAGACCGTTTGCGGCCGCCCTCCAGCCGTTATGCGCGACGATGCTGTCGACCGTGAGGCGCAGGAACTCCGCGGCGCCCTCCGGATCGTCGTAGATGTCCATGAAGAAGCCCTCGCCGCGCAGTTCGTAGGCGGTCGTGATCGGCCCCTCGCCGCCGAAGCCGAGGCTGACCTTCTCATCGGGGAACGCGGCCTGCATCTTCGCCTGAAAGTCGATGTAGAACGGCGCCATCCCGGCGGTGGCGAAATCCACCGGCTGCTTGAGCGCCTCGATGCCCTGCTCCAGCGAATCGTAGATATGCGTGTGCGCTACCTCGCCGCCCTCGGGGAAGCGCAAGTCCGAGCCGAGGCAGTTCACGTGCCCGTAGCTGACCGCGGGAGTCGCGGGCGACGGAAGGCGCACGTCGGGGCCGAACATCTCGGCGATCAACGGGCGCCCCTCGCGCCAGGCGTGGATGCAGGCGTCGGGTTCGAGGTTGAACTCGCGGATCGGCGTGCCGGTGATCTCCCTCAGCGCGCCCTGAGTCGCCGAGACCGACCAGCCGAAGGTGGAGTAGTCGCGAAGCGTCGAGTAGTCCGGCCTCATCTATGATCGCTCCTCATCAACCTGCGTGCAGCAGCCCGTCAATCATGCTTACGTTCCGTCAGCGCCCCGTCCATTCGAGCAGCATTCCGGCGCTTCGCCACTCTACACGCCCGTCCACGAAGAGCACATTCGCGCCGCCACTGTGGCGGTTCCAGTCAATCGTCCCGGTCCCTGAGTGTTCCTTCGGCGCGTGAATCTTGTATGCCGCGCCGCCCCAGTTGGGGCTCTGCGGGTAGTCGCCCGGCATGTAATGCACCGAGTCGGCCAGCAGCACCGTCTCGTGCGGGTGGACAATCCGCGTCCGGTCGCCGCGGATCGCGGAAGTCTCTGCGTAATACGAGACGGCCTGGTTTATGCCGTAGGAGAAGCCTCCCCCGTCGCAGGCGGGACAGTACCACACCGGGCCGCGTTCCGACCATGAGTTGTCGCCCGTGTAGGGGAGCACCTTGAACTGCCAGATGCGCGGCGCCTCCGCCTGATACGCGGGCGGGAAGAGGCCATCGTGATCCTGCGCATACAGGTGCAGCGCTACGCCAAGCTGCCGAAGGTTCGCGACGCAGACAGCCTGGTCAAGCTTGCGCAGATTGTCCGAGAGCGAGACCGACATCTCGCGGAAGAAGCAGGCGAGGACTGCCATGATGCGCAGTTGGTCTCCGATGCTGCCGGTGTTGAACAGGCGGGTTTGCAGATCGTATGTAGTCAGCGCCCCGCGCGCCTCACGTGTCTGCTCGCTTCGCTCGATGATGGCGGCAAGCCTCTCCACCACCACTGCCTCCAGCGGGGGCTCCGCTGCGTCATCAGCCTCGGGGGCAATCGCTGCGACAAGCGCCGCGGAGTTCGCGATCTGCCCTGCATCCACCTGCGCGATGATCTCCCGCGCCAGCGCCGTCTCGCGCGGATGTGACTGCTCCGCCGCAAGCAGCATCGCCACGGAAGTCTCCGCCGCGCCCTGCAGGTCCATGTCGAGGAACCGACTGAAAGTCGCCAGCCAGAGGCAGCGCGTCTTCATGCGCGAGTCTGCGGCGCCCTCGGCTGCGATCAGGAACGCCCGCGCCGCCTCGCCGTAAGTCGGCACTGCCGTCCCCTCCGGCTGATCCCCCGCCCGGGCCTTCAGGAACGTGCGGTAGGCGTCCACGAAGCTCTCATCGGCGTCGGGCAGGAAGGCGAAGTCGGCAGGCGTCAGCGCATCCGGCGAGATGCCTGCGGCACTCGCGATGCCGATCGTGAGAAGCGTGGCAAGCAGTATGAAGCAGCCAACTCTGACCCTCATGATGCTGAGCTTCCTCTACTGCGGCTCCGCGAACCTGATGAAGCCGAAGCGCTCCAGTCGGTGATGGTTGAACACCAGCGTCGGCGACCATGCGCTGTACTGCATGGCCGTGCCCGCGGGCATCACGCGGTTGCGGTAGAAGTTCGCGCTGAGCACATTGCCCGCAGGATCCGTGACGCCTATGTCCGCCAGCGGGATGCTGATCTCCGCGGTCCACTCGCCATCCCCGATCTTCGCCGCGGACTGGTAGCCGCTGTTCCACAGGTAGCCGTCCCGCCCGAACTCCTCGCTCCCGGAGAACTGATCCCACTGCGTCCCGCGCGCATTCACGATGAACTGATAGAACATCTTGTCCTGCACCGGGTAGGGGTTGATGAACACCTCGATGCTGTCATCATCCCAGATGTAAGGCTGCGTGCGGCCATCACGCTCCGTCGCCCGATACCTCATCGTGCCGGTGCTTGGTTCGCTGCATGAGAACGCGAGGTAGAGGTTTTCATCATCCCACGCCAGCCAGCCATCGGTGGGCGGCTCTGCGGGCTCACCGGTCAGTCCCACCATGTCGATGCGCGCAGCCTGCTGCCATGTCTCGTCGTCGAGCACCCCGTCAACGACCGGCGCCGCATCCACTCGCGGCACGATCGCCTCGATGTTGCCGGTGACGCGCGTGTTGCGCAGGCGCTCCTTGACCGGCGAAAGCTCTGAAAGCAGCAACTCCACCCGTTCCCGTTCCGCCGAACCGGGGCGGCAGAGCCTGCGCGCCTGGTGCAGGTAGCCGAGCATCTGATCGATCCGCGCCTCGGAATAGACGTCGAACAGTTCCGGGGCGTCCTCTGCGTTCTTCTCCGCCCACAGCCGCTCCGCGAGGGTCCAGAACGACTTCATCGCTTTCCTTCCGGGGCCGTAGAACTTGTCGTAGTAATCCTCCAGCAGCGCATCGAGGTCGCGGTCCGCGTCCCACAGCAGCTTCCCGGTGATGTAGAGGTTCAGGTGTGTCATGCCCGGGAAGTGCATTCGTCGCTCGTCGTCGGTGCGGGCGCGCCAGCTTTCCGCCTCGATCATCTCCCCCGCGCTCTTGCCCTTGAGCAGCCGGAGGTCCTCAGCGATATTGCGCGCGAACAGCATCGGCAGCCCCTGCACCGTGCGATCATTCAGGCCGTAGAGGTAGTACTCCCACCGGTAGAGCACCGCCGCCTTCTCGCTCCACGCCTCCACGAACTCCCGATATGTGTCGGTCATCCCGCGGGCGCGTGGGGCGGTGGCGATCATCACCGCCACATTCGGACTGAACTCGTCCATGTTGACCGGCGGGTCGAGGTAGTATGAATAGGCGCAACAGCCGATCAGCTTGTCCGGATGCGTCTCATAGACGCCCTCGGCGACGGTATTGACGAAACGCCAGACGTAGTCTGAATACTTGCCGCTCTCGGGCCCGTCGTTGATCTGCGCCTGGCACGCCGGGCATTCGCAGATGCGGCTGTAGCCGTCGCTGGGCATGACCGGGTAAAGCTGCTGGTCGGGGTTCTCCTCGAAGTACTGCCTGATGTCTGCAATGAACTGCTGCGCCACGCCCGGTTCGGAGAGACAGAAGCTCCCCGGCGGGCTGCCGGTCACGTCGAAGTCCCGGCTGCCATCGGGCAGGAGGGCGTAGTATTCAGGGTGCGTGTCCCGATACTTGTTGAAGTGGTGGAATGAGTGGTTGATCCACACCGGCTTCGGAGCGCCGTAGCCCGCGCGGCGATACCACAGCGCGTCCTCGTCATCCACGCGCAAGTCGGCGTGGTAGAGGAAGCGATACTCGAAGTCGGGGGCTTTGCTAATGTCGAGTTCGCCGACCGTCACCGTCTCGTGCCTCGGCACTACTTCGCCAAGCTCACCGGGCATAAACCAGCGCACACCCATCTGCTCGCGAAGAAGCTCATAAACCGCGTAGAGCGCGCCGGTCTCTCCGTAGCGGCTGATGCCTGTGGCGGGGCTGAAGCTTTCGGTCGCGCGGAAGGGATGGCTGCGCGCGTAGACAGGCTCGCTTTCGCGGCCGAAGAGCGCCAGCCAGTTGTCCCGGCAGACGATGCTGAAGCCGTCCGGCTGCAGTGCATCCACCGAAAGCCCGCGCTGGCGCGTGCCATCGCTCTCGCCGACGAAGATGAGCGCGCCCTCCGCAGGCTCGGCCTCGGCGATCGGCATTTCCGCGCCTGTGGCCTTCGCGACGTACGCCTGAAGCTCCGTGGCGGCGAAGCGCACCATCGCCGGGGCATCAGGCGCGACTACGATCGTTGCCATTGCCTGCCCATCGCGCACAAGGTCCATGCCGAAGCAGGCGGTGCTGAGCGTCGCGGCCATTATCACCAGCGTCAGTCGACGAACTATCCGAACGTACAGTGAGACTCCAGACATGACAATACCTCCCCCACCCGGCGCACTCTCTTTACGCTTGCGTGCTGATGGCGTAGAGATTCCGCCCGGTGGTTACATAGAGCACATGATTGGCGACCACTGCGGTCGTGTAGATCGGCGAGAAGAGCGAGATGCTGGCCAGAGTGTGCTTCTCCCGGCCCGCATTCATGATGTAGAGGTCGCCACCCTCCGTCCCCACGTAAAGCTTACCATCCGCGCACAGCGGCGATCCCCAGACCGGCGCCCCGAGGTCCTGCGTCCAGACTGCTTCCCCCGTCTCGGCATCCACGCAGTGCAGCACACCCGCAAGGTCCGCGGCATAGACCAGACCGTCGGCAATCGCCGCGGTTGAGACTGATCGGTCGATTCCGGTGTAGCGCCAGATGACGCCGGTCTTCGATATGTCGCCTGCGCCTGCGGCGTCGATGCATGACAGGCAGCCCTTACCCAGTCCGTGGTTCGGGTCCTGGCCGATGGCGACATAGACGCGATCTTCGTGGAAGACAGGTGTCGCGATGATCTCACTCGGGCCATTCTCCCGCAGATAGCGCACCTGCCGCAGTTCGGGCGGGTTGGCGTCGCAGCGCCAGATCGTGTCGAGCGTCCCCGGCTTCCCAACGCTCCCGGGGATCGGCGTGGCGTCAAAAGCATAGCAGACCCCGTCGCCGCCACCGTACAAGATGAGCGTCCGCCCGCCGACTACGCCGCTCGATGGCGATGACCACTGACCGTGATGGACACGCGGCACGATCCCCGCCTCGTCCACGGCAACCAGTTCGCCCGTGCGCCTGTCGAGGACAATCAGCGACGGGCCATCCGGCGATGGCTTGTTTACCTCATCGACGGCCTCCGCGTTACCTGTGCCGACGTAGAGATAGTCGCCGATCAGCAGGGGCGAGGCGCTGGAGGCGTCGTGTGGCCATGCGCCGACGCCGGTCATCATGTCGTAGACCCACACCATGTTCGCGTCGGTGGGCGTGAGTTCCACGGGATCGCCGGGCCGCCGATTGGCTACCGGACCGTCCGGCCCCACGTGGAAGCGCTCGCGTGCAGGCTGTGCAAGATACTGCGCCTGATCGGCGTAGATCGGCTGCAGGCTCTCGCCGAGCGGTTCGAGCGTCGTGCAGACGACGTGTGCGCGGCTGGTCACGAAGTAGGCGCGATCGTCTTCAATCGCCGCCGAGGTGCAGATGCCAAGCTCACCGCAGATGCTGAAGTCGCCGTGGAACACCGGAGATGGGCTGGCAAACTGCCACAGGAATTCGCCGGTTTCCTCGTCAAAGCACATCATTACCTGCCGGTCTCCCTTGAGCCGGGGGTTGCGGGCAGCGCCGTTGTTGGTTCCAACAAGCACTCTGCCGGCGGCGACCGTAGGTGTGCCGAAGGTCTGATTGCCGAGTGCAGCCGTCCACTTGGTGTTCAGCGGCGGCCGTGTCCACCCTCCGTTGTCATCGCTCTCGCCGGTGTCGAACGTCGAGGGCAGGCCGGTCTCATCAGAGACCATGTTGCGGCTAAGCGTCCCGCCCCACTGAGGGCTTGTGATCGGAGGCGGAGGTGGTGGCGGTGGTGGCGGCGGAGTAGCATCGGCGGCAGGGGTCTCTGTCCCGACTGGTGTAACCTGTGCGAGGAACGGACGCGCGCCGAAGATCGCTATGCCTCCTGCAGCAAAAAGAAGCAGAGCCACTCCTGTCAACAGGACAGGCCGGGTACGATGAGAGCGAGGAGTTGACTCTGGCGGAGGCATACCTGGCACCAGCGTCCTTCCAACACTGCTTCAATCAGGCGGCATCACTTAATGCGCCCGAAGTGCTTCCTCTCCCGAGCCTGAATCACCTGCAGGATTGCCGCAGTCCCCTACATCGGGGACTGCAGCCATGCCACGATGTTCTCAATCAATGACGCGCAGGTGTCGGTGGTAAGCGGGGGAGCCGCGAACTCCTGTCCCACCACGTAGCGGTCGGGCGAGGGCTGAACCACCAGCACCCTTCCCTCACCGGCGTCCATCGTCACGATCGAGGGTTGCCCTTTGTCATCGGTGGCGAGCACGTTCCAGCCTTCACCCGCGACGGGCATCGTGTCATACGAGATGATGCCTGCCACCGAGGTCAGCCGGTTCGGCGTAGTGAAGAGCGGGTGCTCCGGCGCAACGATCTCCCCCGCCTGGCCGGTGTTGTTGCTGAGTGTCAGCGGCGCGGGCAGCCATGAGCCCTGCCAGCTTGAGTCCTGAAGCTGGATCAGCGCCACTGAGCCGCCCGCCTGCAAGAAGTCGAGCAGCGCCGCCGCGTGATCCCGCAGGCCCGCGTAGTTCTTCTCATGCGCCTCGCGACCCACCAGCAGCGCACTGTAGCGCGCCAGCGTAGCCGGTGTCAGGTCCGCGACCGGCTCGAGTTCGATCCCCAGCGCCTTCAGCGCCAGCCCCACCGGGTCGTCCTCGCCGCCGATGTAGCCGATGCCGTCCCCGAGGTCCAGCGCCTGTCGCTCGCGCACCACACTCTGCACCTCGCCGCTCCACTCCCCCGCCTGCCAGCACACCACGATGTTCTCGCCGGTGCGGGCGTTGCCGGTAAGGCTGAAGGTGGGGCCGGCGGCCACATTGCGCTGCATCTGCCACTCGACCTTCGTCTGCCCGGCGGTGAGGCCGTCCGGCAGTTTCACGATCTCGGCAGTCGCATCCAGCGGCGTCGGAGAGCTGTAGCCCACCGCCAGTGACAGCGTCAGCGGCTGGCCCGGGATCAGGTAGACCTGTCCGGGAGCACTCACGACCGGCTTCGATGGCGCCGATGCCGGGACCTCATCGAAGCCCCAGCGCTGAAGGGCGCTCACCGCGTAGGGCGTCATGCGGATTTGCGTGGCGTAGCCCTTGCCGCTGCCGGAGGGGCCGCTCTCGTGGATCATCTTGCTCAGTGAGCGCAGGAACATCTCCCGATGCTCCGGCTTGCCGGAAAGCTCGGCCGCTCGCGCAAGGCCCCAGCACTCCATTGACGGAGCGCTGGCGTAGTCGTCATACTGCGGGCACTGGGCGTAGCGGAAGCCGTTCTTCTCCTCGTTCCACATTCGCGCGTACTCCCAGTCGGCGCTGAGGATCAGCGAGCGCTTCAGGTCGTCGCGCGGCTCCACGTAGTCCAGCATCGTCATCCCGGCCATGACCACGCCGGTCATGAAGCTCTTGCCGCCCATGTGCCGGATCTCGTGCTCACACTCCCCGATCGGGTGGATCAGCCCGCCCGAGCCCGGGTCCTGCCGGTCCACCACGTTCTGCACGTAGAAACGCGCGGCGTTGAGGTGGAACGGGTGAGCGTTTGTGTGATAGGCCCCCAGCGCCGCGATAGTCAGCCAGCCGTAGTTGCGATGTACCCAGCGCTCCTGGAACTGCGTCCGGCTCCTGTCGAGGAACTCGGCGAGGCGCTCGATGCTCTCGTAGTAGCGACGCTCGCCGGTGAGGCACCATGCCATGTATGTGCCCTGCGTCCAGACGTGGCCGGTGTTCCAGATGCCGTTCTTGAACCAGTAGAGCGTGTTCTCCGGCTGCGGAGTGTCATAGCCGCCGACGTGCCAGGGAGCGTGCTCCTTCTGTATCCCGAGCACTCCGGGATCATCCGACCAGTTGATCATGTCGATCTCAACGGTGTGCAGAGCGGCCTCAAGCGCCCGGTCGAGATATGCCATGTCGCCGGTGCGCGCATAGTTCACCAGCAGCCCCCACTGCATGTCGTACTCCTGGTTCGTCCAGTTCACCACGCGCTCGCCGTAGGTATCGCCGTAGTTCATCCAGCTATACTCGCGCTGCCGTACGCGCGTGCGCTCGAGGTTGTCCAGACCGGTGCGCATGTACTGATCGTAGGCCTCGAAACGCCCCTCGTGACTGGGCGCGAGGTCCATGAAGGCCCCGGAGGCGCAGATCGCCTCCTGCCCCGGCGTGAGTTGCACCGGCTGCTGCCACGCCTCGGCGACGCGCTCATCATCTGTCGGCGCTCCGAAGTAGAGCAGCACATCGGTGGTCGGTTCGGTGCCCGAGGCCACGAGGTAGTTCCCGTCGCGGAACCAGTAGTAGTTCATCGTCAGCAACTTCGGGTCGGTATGCTCGGCATAGACATCCGCGGGAAGCTCCGGGAAAAGCTCGGCGGTAAGCGTTGAGCCATCGAGGCTGAAGCCGTTCGGATATTGCTGCCAGAAGTCACGGATCGCCACAGTCAGGGCTCCGCCATCACCGGCGACAGTTGCCACACCCGGCCCCTGCCCCTCCCCCACTTGCGGCTCGGCGGCTCCATAGCGGACATAGCGATCAATGTCATCCTGCACCCAGCGCGTCGGCTGAGCGCCCGCGGCCGTCGGCGACTCCATCGGCCACGTCAGGCTGCGGACGGCGTTGAGGGTCGGCGGGAAGCCCGATTTTCCCTCATGCGCCAGGAGTGATACCTCGGTTGGAATGCCCGCGAAGCCGCGATAGAAGTACATCCGGCAGCGATACTTGAGGAACTGACCATCCGGCCCGGCGAAGGGGCCCTCCGCGCGGGCGACCGTCCGCACCGGCCCCGCTTCCTCGACCTCAAAGCGCGTCGCGCCCGCCCCGGCGGAGGTGTAACGCTTACCCTCGCCATCGACGAGGACAAGCCCCTCTCCGCCGCTGACGACGACCTCATCATTGCTGAACTGCCCGTCGCGGTTGGCGTCAACGACTACCCGCCCCGGAGGCGCGAACTGCGCGCTCGAAAGCTCCGCGCGGAGCACGTCCGTCTGCACAACCAGCCCGTCGGCGGTCTGCTCGACGGCGATGCCACCGGCCACCGCGGGAGTGCTCACTGCCTGCCCGTACTCAAGAGTGTAATCAGGCGATCCTCCGGGATGAACAAAGCTCACCAGCAGCCACTTGATGCTGCCATCGGGCCAGAAGCCGAGACCCGTGAACTGCGCGGGCACCACCTGCCCCTGCGCATCGAGCAGGCGGCAGTGCTCACTGCCCGCGAGCTCACCCCGCGGGATCGGCACTCCGCTGTTGACCGGCCACGTCGGACGCTCCGCCTCCATGCTGTCCGCGACGGTCACTGGAAGACTGGTGCGCTCCACGCTGCAGCGCTCCGGCCGCGTCTGATCCGCCACGAAGGCGAGCGTCTCCGAAAGCGCCTCATCTCTGCCTTCGACCGCAAACGCCTGCACTGAGTACCGCCCGCCGCGCGCGAGGCCGGTGAGCTGCACGCGATGGCTGAAGGTGGCGACCTCCTCCGTCGACTCACGGTCAAGTGCGCCGCCCTCTCCCCATCGCACCGCCGCGACCACCGGTCGATTCGTCATAAAGCAGACATCCACGTCGACCGTGTCGCCAGTGGATGCGCCCGGCAGCGATCGTGGCGTCACCCACGTCGCCAGGCTGGTGATCTTGAGCGCCTCCTCCTGCGGGACGGCCTTCGACAGGAAGACCTCGCAGATGCGGAAGTCCTGCGCGGGTGCGGCGGCGATGAACTCAATCTCGGCACCCCTCACGAGCGTCACCGGCTTCTCGGTGGTGAAGAGATAGAGATCGCCATCGTTCTCCCCGGCTACAATCCGCCCCACCTCAGCGCCGCCCGCACGGATGCTGACCTCCTCCAGCCCCTGCGCGCTATCCTGGATCAGCGCGTTCACATGGAAGCTGCCCGCCTCGGGTGCCTCAAACAATGCGCTTGCCCCCGGCTTCGTCGGCTCCATCGCCGCACGCAGGAGGCTCATATCCGTCAGCCGCCCCTCCTGCGGGTCGAAGGTCAGCACCCCAAGCTCCTCAAGCTGCGCCCTCCAGCCCAGCCACCGGCGCTGCGCGATCATGCCCTGAGAGAGGAACTGAGACATCACGCCGACGGTGCGCTTGGGAAGGTCGCGACTACCACCGGCGACTGCATCGAACCAGACGGTGTTGTCCGAGTCGCCCTCGCCCACCGTCATCTGCGCCAGCGCGTAGGCCCGGAACTCAGCGTCGCCATTCTCGTTGTGCTTCATCACCAGGTCCATGGAAAAGTACAGGCTCTGCTCGTCAACGTAGCCACGGATCTCACGGTCGCGCGTCAGCACCGCCGAGTTACTGATGACGGTGTTGAAGGCCCCGCTTTCGGCGATCAGGCGTACGTCGGTACCCGGCGCACCCTCGCGGCGGCCGGTGGTGATGTCATTGTCAACATCCATATAGAGCATCACGCGCGAGCCGCTGAGATCAAGCTCATCCGCGAAGTCGATCCGCCAGACCCAGCGGTCCTGCGCGACGTTGCCGAAGTAGAACCTCGTCATGTCCGGGGCCTTCTGCCAGTTCGAAGAGAGCTTGTCGCCCTCAGCGGCGGAGAGATCGTCATGCACCAGGTGCAGCGGATCGGCGCTTTCGGGGTCCATCCCCAGCACGCGCTCGACGTCATCGGGGATGCCGTCGCCGTCAGCATCCGGCCTGTCCGTGGTCAACGCTGCAACGGGTGCCTGTGGCAGTGGAGGGCCGATGCGCGGCTTGGCGGCATCGCGCACCTCCGGCAGGTCGGCGACCAGCCATCCGGTGCTGTCGGAGTCGCTCGAGGCAGGCGGCGAGACATGGGAGAGTACCGCGAATCGGAGCTGGCCGGGGAGCTCACCTTCGGCCAGTGGAAGATCGGTGCAGACGTAGACCGCATTGCCGTAGGCGAGCATTCGCAGGGGCGGTTTGTGCAAGCCGGGAGTCTTCTCGCTGACGCCAAAGGCCCCCCCGCCCTGCTGATACATCAGGTCAGTGCCAATGTTGGCGTCCTGGCGGCCGGTGGTCTCATCGCCATCCACGTCAAGGTAGAGGATCAGCGTGTTGCCCTCGCAGACGTAATCCTCCGCGAAGCTGATCCGGAACAACCAGCGATCCTGCGCCACATTTGCCACGTCTACATCTACTATGTCGGGGCCCTTTTCGTGATCCCGGCCTACGGTCCGATCATCCTCGCCGATGACTCCGTCGTGGTGCAGGGTGACGAACTCCTCGGCGAAGGCGACATCCGAGCCGAGCTGGTACTCGATCTCGTCAGGTAGACCGTCGCCATCACGATCCTGCGCGAACACCGGGAGTGTGGCGAACATGACAATGCAGACGGCGGAGAGAAGATGTCTCACGATGACCTCCGTGTGGCGGTTGCTCATTGCGCGCGCCCTGCAAGTCGGGCAGATCAGGGCCTTCAGTATATCATAGCGCCCTCCACGGCGCTCAACTCAACTCTGGCGTTAGCTGCGGGCGTCGTTTACAATAGGTGCAAAGCCGCAGCCTCACTTGTTGACTTAGATACTCATCACTATGTTCTGAGGAGCTTCTGCCATGCTCTTGCTTCTTGCTCTCCTGCTTGCAGCGTCCACTGCGTTCGCACAGGAGGAGGCGGTCGGTACGCGCCCCTATGAGATGGTGTGGGCGGATCGCACACAGGATCATCACCGCCCACTCGTCGGCTTTGAGGGCGATCTCTCCGGCTGGACTGCCGAGGGAGACAACACTGTCGCCACCTTCGAAGCGAGCCGCGAGCAGCTTCTGTGGGGCGATCAGGTCGCCAAACTGACCTACCGCGCCACGGGCAACTCGCCGCAGGTGCGCGTCCTCCCGCCGGAGCCGATCGCCATCGAGGAGCCCTTCGACGCCGTGACGCTGTGGATCTACGGGAACAACTGGTTCGGCCGCGATCCGACCACGCCGATGGCAGGCATTGACCTCGTCTTCGAGGACTCCGCGGGCGAGGAGTTCACCATCAGCCTCATCCGCGTGCGCTGGGAAGAGTGGTTCATGCCGCATATGCGGCTGAGTGAGGAGCAGATTGCGCGCGTCGCCGATGGCGCGCTTTTCAAGCGATTCGTCATCACCAACTGCCACAACAAAGACGACCGTGTGCTCTACTTCGACAACCTCGTGGCCTACACTGAGGAGCTTGCGCCGCTTGAGTTCGAGCCGCGGCCAAGGCGTGGCATCGAGATGTTCCCCGGGCAGGACGTGGCGCTTAACACGGGGCCAGGTACCCTGCCCTTCCCCACCCGCGAAGAGACGATCCTGCCGCCAAACCTGACCGACGACTTCACCACCACACTTGAGCAGCAAGGTAATGCCTGGAGCTTCACTTACGCCGGCGCTGATGGGACCCTCGTCTACCGCATTTCGCCCGCGACCGGTACCTGGAGCGACATCACCGCGCGGTGGCAGGGACGCGGCGAAGAGTTCCGGCCGCTCGTGGATGGCGGTGTGCGACTGGCGGTCGGCGATGAGGCCGCCTTGCCTGAAGCCGCGGAACTGCTCACCGCGGAGCGCGATGGCGATGCCGTCACGATGCGCTGGCGCGTCTCGGCGGGCCAGACCGAGGCGGAGGTGGCGTATTCCTACCGTCTGTGGAACAAGTCGCTGGTGATCGACACTATCTGCCGCGGCGGGAATGTCGCGGAGGTCGCCTACGGTCACGCGGAGGGTCTGCAGAACCCGCGACTGGTCACGAACCCCTACTACGTCTACCGGCCGACTCGGCCATCCGTAGCGGTAGCCGGACCGCAGGACCAGCCCCTCTTTGTCACCGGCAACACCGACTGGTACCGCTCCAACTCTTCGATCCTCGTGGGGGCAAACGAGGTCGCCGATGGCCGCGTGCATTTTCAGGCGGGCGCGACCTACAACCCGAAGACCGACGGGCAGCGCAACGACTGCTACGAGCGTTTCTTCGTGACCGTCTCGCCGGTATACGATGAGGTCCTGCCGATCATCCCCAACCCCCGCTCGCCGTGGTATGAGGTGACGGCGCCACGTTCATGGCGGGCACACGGCGTCGGTAATCGCGCCAACGACGAGGCCTACTGGCGGCGCGCTCACCGCTACGGCATGACCGAGGTAGTCATCACAGACCACGAGTCGATGTGGCGCGATGGCGGCGAGAGCTTCACTTTCCGCACCCGCACCGCTCCCGGCCGCGGTGGTGATGAGAGCGCGTACAACTACGCCCGCGCCCTGCAGGATGAACTCGGCTTCGTCTACGGACCCTACAACAACTTCACCGATCTCGCGGCGGTGAATGAGCATTTTTCCACCGACATGGTCTGCCGCCATCCCGATGGCCAGCTTCGCCACGCCTGGACGCGCTGCTATGCGCCCAAGCCCTGGCGGGCCGTCGAGTTCTGCGCGAAGCTTTCGCCGATCATCGAGGAGAAGTTCGACTTCTCCACCGCCTACTGCGACGTGCATACCGCCACTGCGCCGTGGGACCGGCAGGATGCCGATGCCCGCGTCCCCGGTGCAGGCAGCTTCGCCTCCACCTTCTACCCCTACGGCGAAATCATGCTGCTGCAGAAGCAGGCCTGGAACGGCCCGGTCTACTCCGAGGGCGGCATGCACTGGATGTACGTCGGCCTCACCGATGGCAATTACGGGCAGGACCAGCGCTATGACCCGAACAACAATCCGTGGCTGGTGGACTTCGACCTCCGCCGCATGCACGACCTGTCGCCGAGCTTCGGGATGGGCAACATCGGCATGTTCTTCGGCCGCGACGCCAGCCTCGGCAGCACGCGCGAGGAGATTGACGCCTCGATTGACCGCTTCCTCGCCGCCACCGTCGCCTTCGGGCACACGGGCTTTCTCACCTTCGACAGCGGCTATCACAACGCCCTGCGCAGCTACTACATGCTCCAGCAGCTACACGCAAGCTACGCCCCCGTCAGCGCCGCGGAGATCCGCTATGTCAACGCGCAGGGGGAGTCGCTTGATACCTCCGCGGCCATCGCAACCGGCGCCTTCAAGCGCTCGCAGGTGGTGACGCGATACGCGAACGGAACCGTGACCGCCGCCAACGGCTCCCGCACCGAACGCATGCGCTGCAACGCCTTCGGCCGCGAGATCGACCTGCCCCCCAATGGCTACGCGGGCTGGACCGCTGATGGCGCCGTGGAGGTCCTCTCCGGCGATCCGACCGGCCACCGCACGGATTATGCCGCCACGCCCGACTACATCTACGTGGATGGCCGTGGAGAGATGACGCGCATGGCGCAGGCGGCGGGCGACGGTATCGGCATCTGCCGCCTCCTCGGCGATGACCGCTACGAGGTCATCCTCTACCAGGACGCCGAGTGCGGCTTCGCGGTGAAGGCCTCGGAGGCTACCGCGCTCGACGAGGAGCGCAATGAACTCGGCCCGGCGGAGGTGCGGCACGCCCGCGGGCTCGTGTGGGTGCAGCCGGTGGAGGGCGCGTTCAGCTACATCCTCTCCGGCGGCGCAGGCGATGCGGCGCAGGTTGCTTCCAAGCGCACGCAGGTCGTGCCGGGGGAGACGATCGCCGTGCGGGGCGCACAGGAGCACGAGGTAGTAATTCCCGCGGATGCGATCCCCGGTGACCACCACTGGCAGCAGGTCGAGGGCGGCTGGATCGACTTCACGGTCGTCCCGCTCGCCGACGCGCAGGTGGCTCTTGAGGATAACACGCTGCTGGTGACGCTCAGCAGCAACCTCTCCGACGGCGGGGACTTCGAGGTAGCTCTGGGCGATGAGGCCCGGGCGATCGAACTCACGCCCGGTCAGGCCGCGGAGGTCCGCTTCGACCTCGGCGAACCGCAGTGGGAGACGGTGGAGCCGCTGGTGATCGAACTTCGCTCCGGCGGACTCATCGGCCAGATCGAGCGAGAGATGCAGGTCGTGAGCGAGGCGGTAACACTGGGCGAACTGGGCGATCCGGCGCAGACGGGCATGCGCCTGCGGGGGGAGGAGGAGACCGGCGACTTCGGCGGCACTCGCGGCACGATCGGCCCCGGTCAGGGGACCTGTGGCCTTGAGATGAAGAAGGGCCTGACCGCGCACCCGCCGTGGGTCGGCGGCACGGGCTACGTCTTCGCCACATGGGAGCCGATCACTCTGCCCGCAGATGAGCCCCAGGCGTTCCGGGCGCTGGTCGGCAAGCGTGATGGCTCAGACGCCGGCGACGGGATACTGTATAAACTCGCGGTGATAGACGAAGCGGGCACGGAAACCGTGATCGCCGAGCAGGTAGTGGCCAAGCACGAGTGGCTGCCGATCGAGGGTAATCTCGCGCCGTGGGTAGGTGAGGCGGTACGCCCGAAGCTGATCGTTGATGCGGGCGTCGATGACAACAACTCCGGCGACTGGGCCTGCGCGGCGGATGTCCGCATCGAGACGCTGAAGCCGAGGCTCGTGCGGCACATCGCCCATGCCAGCGGCGCCAATCGGCGCGAGCCTGCGCCCTATCCCGTCGAGGGGCTGACGGTCGAGCAGATGCGCTCGGCGACGCGGGCATGGCTTCACTACGACGGCATCGGGCTGTCGGGCACCGGCGATCGCTACGGCACCTTCGCGGTGCTCAACGGCATCGAACTTGGCAACATGGCCCCGGCGGGAGGAAGCGAGACGCGCAACGAGTGGGCGGAGGAGCTTGCAGTGCCGCTGACGCCGGAGGCATTTGAGACGCTCGACTACCGCAACCGCTTCGAGGTGCGCAATCCGGGGCGGGACTACTTCAAGCTGCGGCGGTTCTGGCTCGAGCTTGAACTCGCGGATGGCCGGAAAGCCTCGTCGCTTATCTCCGCCGCCACGTTCACGCAGCCGCCGGGGTGGCTTTACGCCGAGGGCATCGGCGTCGGGTTCGAGGAGAACATCGCGGTGGATGTCTGGTTCGAGCGCTGAGGGATGCTCGACACAGGCGACGCAGGGGCCGGTAGCGAACGACAAACCGATACCGGCCCCGCCTTGCGCTAATCGAATCTCGTTCTCCCAGACGTGATGAGCCAGTCATAGTGATCGTAGACCGTCACATCATGCCCGGTCACCGGGGTCCCCGCGGACACCTGCACCTGCTCGCGGATGCCGAGGCCGACACCAACATCGCCCGCAATGCGAATCACCGCCAGCACCTTGCCTTCGGCGCCTGTGCCGGGCAAAGGGCTGGAGACGGAGTGGCCGAGGCCGATCCCCATCTCGAAGTCACAGTGTTCCCACGTAAAGGAGGCGTCACCGACCAGTCCCTCGCCGCCTGAGAGGCTTATCTGCCCCTCCTGCAGCTTGATCGAGAAGACCCCGAGGTTCAGCCCCCACCATTCCGTGACCGGAGGCCCGGTATTCGCGCCATCCTCAAGCTCCCACTCGAAGTCCCGCTCGTGCTCCATCCGGTCGCAGTAGGCCTGCCACTCCCGAGCGGCTGCAGCGGCATGAAGAGCTTCCGCCATCACTTCGGCGAGATCTCGGTCGAGAACGACCTGCATGTAGCCCTGCCCGTACCACTTGAGCACTTCGCCGGTGTAGGCGAGGTTCGAGAGGGTAGCGACGCGCAGCAGGTAGTCCTCCTCATCGGACCGCCACGGCTCCGGGAGCGGGGAGATCGCCCCGGCGACGGTCATCCAGTAGCGCCGGGTGTAGCGGTTGGCCTGCTCACGCGCCTCCTCCATCGCCGCCAGCCACTGCGGGTGAGAAGCATTGAGTGAGCCAAGCGAGTCGCGAATCCACTCGTTCATCGCCGCAACCGGGTCGTCTCCTGCATCAAGCGCTTCCTTGTACTGGCGGTGGAACTCGCGCTGCCGCTCCTGCTCATCCTCCAGGACGATATGCACGGCGCCCTCGCGGAAGATCGGGGGCACCTGCGCGAGGTAGCGCTCCTGATAGTGCTTCAGCCGCACTGAAAGGCGCGGGTAGTGACTGCGCGACACGCTGGGCGACACTACCGTCATTGACTCGCCCGGCGCCATGCCCTGGGCGGTAAGGATGGCGCGAATCTCGGGCGTAAGCTGCTCCCAGATCTCCGGCGTCATCACAAAGCTCTGCTCCGGCATGGCGGCGGCAACCGCCGTCGAGGCGTCTGCGGCGCCCTTCCAGAAGCCCCGATGTAGCTCATCGAGCACGAACTCTTCGTAGTCCTCAATGATCTCCTCGAGTTCGGTCAACTCGCCGGGCATGGGGATGTCCATCATCCGCGACTGAAGCTCCGCAACGAGGTCCTCGTCGGGGACGAAGTCGCGCAGCGGCGGAATGAGCGGATTAGTCGGGTCCAGGCTGCTCAGGTTGACGAGAGCGTCTGCCGCCGCTGCCGTATTGCGCCGCTCCACGGCCATTCGCGCGCGGCACTCCTCGGCCACCGCCGTCGCCGGTTCGGCACTGTCAGTGCCCTCAAGCGCCTCCTCGGCAAGATCGTATTCCTCGGCATCGAGATAGACGCGCGCTAGGTTGGTCCAGGCGGGGGCGAAATCGGGCCAGCGGTTCACGGTGTAGAGCAGCACTCTCTCCGCTTCATCATGCCGCTCCACGAAGGCGAGCGCAAAGCCGATGTTGCTCAGGACGTCGGGATTCTCGGGCGCGGGGAGCGCGGACCGACAGAGGAACCACAGGCCCTCCCACGGATAGCCGCGGGCGATCAGCAGCACGCCGCCGTGATTGTTGAGACGCTCTGCAGGGCCGATGGTGGCGTCCATCTGCTCCTCGATCCGTTGCAGTGTCTCGATCCTGGTATTTCCCGCCGCCATCATGCGAATATCGCCCAGCAAGGAGAGGAGTTCATCCTCGGTGGGAGGGTCAGGTAGCTGCGCCCATGCCGGCGCGACAAGTGCGGTCAGCACGACCGTGAGACAGATCCGGGATGAGCGCATTGTTGCACCTCCGGAGATCATCAGCCGATTTGTGGGGCTACCTGAAGGAGTATTGGCCGCCAGTCCGTCATCTCCTTCGCGATCATTTTTTTACCCCCGCACCGGCAGAGGTTACCTTCCGCCGGCGGGCGAACTGCGTCGCCTGCGCTTGACGACGTTCAGGAGGATCATCATGGCCTTCGCCTATGCTCAGCCAGTACCTCTGTGGGAGAACGGGACACCCGGCATCAACTCCGCCGAACCGGCCTTCGAGCCGACCATCTCTCCTTATATGATCGACAGTGACAGGCCCACCGGCTGCGTGATCGTCTGCCCCGGTGGCGGCTACGCTCACAGGGCGCCGCATGAGGGAGAGCCGATCGCGCGGGCGCTCAACGATCGTGGCATCTCCGCGGCAGTCTGCGACTATCGCGTCGCCCCCTACCGGCACCCGTATCCGCTGCTCGATGCTCAGAGAGCAATTCGCTGGGTGCGAGCGAATGCGAAGGAACTCAACGTTAAGCCGGACGCGGTCGGCATACTCGGCTTCTCCGCGGGCGGACATCTCGTCACCACCGCCGCCACGCATTACGACGGCGGCCTGTCCGATGGCGACGAGATCGACCGCCAGAGCAGCCGCCCGGACGCGGTCATCCCCTGCTACGCGGTGATCAGCTTCGGGGAATACAAGCACACAGGGAGCATGAAGAACCTGCTGGGGGAGGATCCGCCTGCGGAGCTAATGCAGTCACTCTCGAACGAGACGCAGGTGACTGAGGACACGCCCCCTGCGTTCCTGTGGCATACCGCGGACGACCCTGCCGTCCCGGTGGAGAACTCGCTGCTCTTCGCAGAGGCGCTCAGCGCGCACAAGGTCCCCTACGAGCTTCATATCTACCGAACCGGCCGCCATGGCCTCGGACTGGCAGCGGACTTCCCGCACATCGCGACCTGGATCGATCTCTGCGCGGAGTGGCTGAAGGAGGTCGGGTTCTAAGACTCTGCTGAGGCATAGAACGCGCTGGACCGGCCCTCATGAGAGCCGGTCCAGTGAAATCACGCACTTCCTGCTGTGCTCTACAGCGTGTGGACCGCGTTGCCGTTCGGCCAGAAGTGGTAGGGATGCAGGGCGATATTCCCGGTTACCGGGTCCACCCCGCCGTCGGGCTTGAGCCATTTGGCATGGCCATCCACGAATACCACGTTGATGCCCTCATTGTGGGGAAGCGGGTTCAGGCCGGGGGTGTAGTAGGTGTAGGACGAGTTGTGTGGACAACCGGCGAGCACATTGTGGTTGTCGCACATCGCAAGGTGTTCGGCCGGGTAGTCTACATCGGCCAGAGACCATCCCGCACCCCCCGCACCATTCAGGTGGTGGTAGTTGTAGCCGTAGGAAAGCGTGGCGCCACTTCGGCTCGGGCAGTGCTGCACCTGGGTGTTCTTGATGTACGGCTGCAGGAGAAGATTCCAGTAGATGCGGGCGTTATTGTTCGCGTGGTCACGGCTGAAGTAGTGACAGACTCTCTCGTCGTAGTCCTGAGCGTACATTTGGAATGCCAAACCGATTTGCTTCAGGTTCGACAGACAGGCAGATTGGCGTGCCTTTTCACGTGCGCGGGCGAAGACCGGGAAGAGGATCG
>LSQX01205190.1_pt1 | contig 28298 bp, 29 predicted proteins | sample 654561 | NCBI WGS metagenome assembly LSQX01 (sample SAMN04489861, study PRJNA283612) | anaerobic digester metagenome | isolation source: 4 biogas reactors fed with cattle manure at either 37C or 55C with and... | place: Denmark: Kongens Lyngby | collected 2014
CCCTGCCCTCAGGCAAATACGCGGAAGCGCTGCTCGTCGTCCATGAAGGTTTTCTCGCCGAACTCGGCTTCATTGGAGCCGAACGGCATCTGTGCGCGGAGTGTCCAGGAGGCCGGAATGTCCCAGGTCTTGGCCACGTCTGCGTCTACCACCGGGTTGTAGTGCTGCAGGCTGGCACCGATGCCGGCTTCGGCCAGGGCTGTCCAGACCGCGAACTGGGCAATACCGGAAGCCTGCTCAGACCAGATCGGGAAGTTGTCGGCGTAGGAGGCAAACTGCTCCTGCAGACCCTTTACTACGTTCTGGTCTTCAAAGAACAGCACGGTACCCGCGCCTGCGGCAAAGCCGGCCAGCTTGTTTTCAGTGTTGACGAAGGCGTCAGCAGGCACCATCGGGCGCAGTGCTTCGCGGGTCAGCGCCCAGAACTGCTCGCTCTGTTCGCCAAGCAGGATCACCGCCCGCGAGCTTTGCGAGTTGAAGGAAGACGGGGCCTGACGTACCGCTTCCTTGATCAGTGCAATGACCTGCTCGTTGCCCATGGGCAGATTCTTGCCCAGAGCGTATTGGGTGCGACGCTTGCGGTAGAGCTCGATTGCTTTATTGGACATGCTGTATTTCCTCATATCTGTCTAAGTGTCTTTTGGGGCCATTTCCCCGGTGTTCTGTCAGGCCGTCATTCGCCGGAGATGACCAGCTTTGAAGTCGTCGGCAGCCTGAATAATCTCATTTTTATCCTTCATTACGAAGGAATCGTGACTGATTGACCGCTGCAGCATGCAGCGGCGATGTGTAGATGCTATTCGAGGAACGACCTGGGCGGTAGATGGTGATATCCTGCCTCAGTGTCCTATGTATAGAACGATAAGCCCATGCGTGATCTCAATGATCTGTATTACTTCGTCCAAGTGGTGGACCACGCCGGTTTTGCCCCTGCAGGCCGTGCTATCGGGGTGCCCAAGTCGAAACTGAGCCGCCGCGTGGCGTTGCTGGAAGAGCGCCTGGGTACACGATTGATCCAGCGCTCAACCCGGCGTTTTATCGTTACCGAGGCAGGCCGGACCTATTACAGTCACTGCAAGGCGATGCTGCTGGAAGCCGACGCGGCGGACGAGGCCATCGCCCTGAACCAGGCCGAGCCCCGGGGCATAGTGCGCCTGAGCTGCCCTATTGCGCTGCTCGAATCCAATGTGGGCGATATATTGGCTGCTTATCTACTGCAGTATCCGAGGGTGGAGCTGCATGTGGAGGCGACCAACCGGCGGGTGGATGTGATCGGTGAAGGTGTGGATCTCGCCATCCGGGTGCGACCGCCGCCGTTGGAGGACAGCGATCTGGTCCTGCGGGTATTCTCCGATCGCCGCCAGTGTCTGGTGGCCAGCCCTGCTCTGCTTGAGCGCTGTGAGCGCCCGCCGGAATCCCCTGCTGATCTGACTGAGTTGCCCAGCATGTTGCTCGGTACTCCCCAGGGTGAGCACGCCTGGCACCTGCTGGGACCCGATGCTGCACAGGCCACCATCGAGCATGATCCGCGCCTGATCACCCGCAGCATGCCCGCTCTGCGCACTGCCGCGATAGCCGGTGTCGGTGTGGTGCAGCTGCCGCGCATGATGGTGCGTGATTGGCTGGCCAGCGGTGAGCTGGTTCATGTTTTACCGGACTGGGAGCCGCGCCGGGAAATCATCCATGCGGTGTATCCGTCACGGCGCGGTCAGTTGCCCTCGGTACGAGCGCTGCTGGACTTCATGGTGGCGGAGTTCCAAGCGCTGGATGAGGATTAACCGGGTTTTCACGCTAGTCTGTTAGGCTTCCCTTACCCCAACTCCAGGAGTTCTGATAATGAAAAAACGTACGCTGGGCCGTTCAGGCATCGAGATTGCGCCCCTTGTATTTGGTGGCAACGTGTTTGGCTGGACTGTCGACCAGGCCCGCTCCTTCGAGCTGCTGGATCGCTTTGTCGAACGGGGCTTCAATGCCATCGACACCGCCGATATGTATGCCAGCTGGGCTCCGGGCCTCAGCGGCGGTGAGTCAGAGACCGTGATCGGCCAGTGGCTGGCGCGCAGCGGACGGCGCGATGAGATAGTGCTGATGACCAAGATAGGATTGCTGGAACAACACAAGGGGTTGTCCGCCGCCAATATCGAGGTAGCTGTCGAAAACTCGCTGAAACGCCTGGGTACCGATCATATCGACGTGCTCTTTGCCCATATCGACGATGCTCAGGTCCCACTGGAAGAAACCCTGAGCGCCTTCAACCGACTGGTCAAGGCGGGTAAGGTCCGCACTCTGGGCGCCTCCAACTACTCCGCCGAGCGTTTTCAACTGGCTCTGGATGTGTCCAGAGAGCAAGGCCTGGCCCGTTACGAGGTCATGCAACCCCGCTACAACCTGCATGACCGCCAGGACTTCGAGTCCGGTCTGGCAGCACTGGCCCAGGAGTCCGAGATTGGCGTGGTCAGCTTCTTCGCCCTGGCCAGCGGTTTTCTCACCGGCAAGTACCGCAGCATCGACGATATACAAGGCAACGCCCGGGCCGACTTCCTTGCCAGTTACTTCACCGAACGCGGCGAGCGCGTGCTGCAGGAACTGCTGAGCGTGGCCGACGAGCTATCCGCCCGTCCGGCCCAGGTAGCGCTGGCCTGGTTGCTGACCCGCCCTGCTCTGACCGCCCCCATCGCCAGCGCCACCAGCCTGACCCAACTCGACGAACTGCTCGATGCGGTTACGCTGCCGCTGCCGGAGCCGGTGCTGGCCCGTTTGAATGAGGCGAGTCGGGGGTCAGTCTGACTCTGCCATCTGCCGGGCAAGGATGCTCGGCTGAATGCCCACCCTGCACCTGTTCCACCTGCTTATTGGATAACTATCTATGCCCAACCCAACTCCCATGTACGGCACCGCCGATGCTTCCTACCAGGCCGCCGGTGGTATCGAGGGTATCCGCCGTCTGGTGGATGATTTCTACGACACCATGGACAGCTGGGAGCCAGCGCAGACCATTCGCCGCATGCACGCCGACGATCTGACCCTGTCCCGGGACAAACTGGCCTGTTTTCTCAGTGGCTGGCTGGGCGGGCCGAAGCTGTTTCAGGAGCGTTATGGTTCGATCAGCATCCCGGCATTCCATGCCAGCTGGCCGATCGGTGATGCGGAGCGCGATGCCTGGCTTGGGTGCATGGCCCAGGCCATCGAGCGGCAGCCCTATGCGCCGGAGTTCAAGGAATACCTGCTGCGCCAGTTGCGGGTACCGGCGCAGCGGATTGTCACTGTGCAGCAGCGTCAGCCGTAGCTGTTGCGCAGTTTATTCCGCGCCCATGCACAGATACTTGAGTTCGGTGTATTCATCCAGCCCGTGACGTGAGCCCTCGCGGCCCAGACCGGATTCCTTGATGCCGCCAAAGGGCGCCATGGGGTTGGAGATCAGCCCTTCGTTGATGCCGACGATGCCCGCCTCCAGAGCATCAGCGACCCGCCACATACGGTGCAGATCCCGGGTGTAGAAATAGGCGGCGAGGCCAAAGGGTGTGTCGTTGGCCAGTTCGATGGCCTGCTCTTCGGTGTCGAAGCGGATCACCGCCGCCAGCGGGCCGAAGGTTTCTTCGTGGCACAGGGTCATGTCGGTGCTGATGTGGGTCAGCAGTACCGGCTGCACATAGTTGCCGCGGCTGGCATCAGGTATCGGGCCGCACACCCGTCTGGCTCCCTTGGCCATGGCATCCTCGAAGTGCTCGACCACCTTGTCCACCGCGTCGCTGTTGATCAATGCGGACTGGGTGACGCCCTCTTCAAAGCCATCCCCTATCCTGAGCTTGCCCATGGCTTCGGCCAGCGCCGCGACAAAGTCGTCATGGATGCCCGACTGCACCAGAAAGCGGTTGGCACACACGCAGGTCTGCCCGGTGTTGCGGAACTTGCAGACCATGGCGCCTTCCACCGCCCGCTCCAGATCCGCATCGTCAAATACGATGAAAGGTGCGTTGCCGCCCAGTTCCAGTGAAATCTTCTGCACATGCTCGGCGCACTGGGCCATCAGGCGGCGGCCGACATCGGTGGAGCCGGTAAAACTCAGCTTGCGCACCCGGGCATCGCCGGTGAGCGTCTCGCTGACCACATCGGCCTTGCCGGTGACCACATTGAATACGCCGTGGGGGATGTCGGCCTGCTGGGCCAGCTCGGCCAGTGCCAGCGCGGAGAATGGTGTGGCACTGGCCGGTTTGACCACCATGGTGCAACCTGCCGCCAGTGCGGCTCCGGCCTTGCGGGTGATCATGGCGGCGGGGAAGTTCCAGGGGGTGATGGCGGCACACACGCCTACCGGCTGGCGGGTGACCACTATGTGCTGGCCGGGTCGGGCCCCGGGAATGGTTTCGCCGTACATGCGCCGGGCTTCCTCGGCAAACCAGCGGATAAAGGATGCGGCGTATTCGATTTCGCCTGTGGATTCGGTCAGGGGCTTGCCCTGCTCCAGGGTCATCAGGGTAGCCAGATCCTGCTTGTTGGCCAAGATCAGGTCGTGCCAGGCGAGCAACCGGTCCGCCCGCTCCTGAGCGGTACGAGCGCGCCATTGGCGCAGAGCCGTTGCCGCAGCACTGATGGCCGTAGTCACCTCGTCGGCGCTCAGGACAGGTACCGTGCCGATCAGGTCGCCATTGGCCGGGTTGTACACTTCCAGACTGTCGCCGCTGGCTGCGCTGACCCAACGCCCGTCGATATGGCATTGCTGGCGAAACAACTGGGGCGACTTCAGACGTGAGATGGTCATGGGAGCTCCTGCTGTGCAAGGCTCCCGGCGAACAGGAGCCCTGCCGGGGTTCAACTGTTCTCTATGCGAAAGCCTATCTTCAGAGTGACCTGGAAGTGGGCTACCTTGCCATCCACTATGTGCCCGCGGGTGTCCACCACTTCAAACCATTCGATATTCTTGACGCTCTTGCTGCACTCGGCGATGGCGTTGTTGATGGCGTCCTCGATGCTGGTTGGCGAAGAGCCAACCAGTTCGAGTTTCTTGTAGGTGCGATGATCTGACATGCCAATCCTCCTCTTTTTGCCTGTTTTCAGTATGGCAAAGGATTGGCCGGGTGGTTCAGCTATTAACGTCTGTTTCGCGCCGGTTACGATTGGTATTGGTGGAACGTGCAGGACAACCCGGCGCCCGGCAGTTGTCTGTACGACTGCGCTCCAGCTCCTGCAGGGCGTGCCAGGCGCGGCACAGGGATCGGGGACTGCCTGCCATCAAGGTGACGTTGCTCATGAACCGGGCTCCTGAACGAATTGACGTTATGCAGTATTGGCCCGGCTATCGAGACTGTCAATGAGAATAATTGTTATTTACTATTTATCACCATCAGCGGCTGGATACCATGCGCTCGATGCACTGACGGGATTCTTCCGGCAGGCGGGTGAATTGCAAGCCGGTCCAGTACTGGTGGCCGCCGATGCTCTCGCGGTTCCACCGGCTTTCTGCGTCAAGGATGAATTCGCTGATGCCGTTGAGGGTCATCGGCAGGTTTACCTGCAGGGCCCAGGCCCTGTTCAGTTCGATCGGGGTTTCGCTCAACAGCATCAGTCCCTCGGCGTGCAGGTCAACTACACGGCCGAGTAACTGTCCGCTGTCCAGGTCATATACTTCCAGGCTGCTGCTCACGTGATGGCGCTCCAGTTTCCGTCTATCTTGCATGAAGATGGTCTGCCTAAAGTTATGACACAGTGTGGGATATTTGCGTAATGGCGAAAAGCTACAACAGCGCCTTTTGCCCATACATTGCCGAGGTTTGTGATGGAGTTCAACTCCTGGCCGGGTTGCGTGGCCCCTACCCCTGCCCCATACTCGATTTGCCCCGGCGCAAACGCCTTGAATAACCTGCCGGGCCTTCCATCAGGGGAATGATCAATGCGCACTTTTCTGTCAGCACTGCTGATTGGCAGCAGTCTTTTTGCCACCCAGACACTGGCCCACGACTACACCGTCGGTGATCTGCATATCGGCCACCCCTGGTCGCGGGCGCTGCCTCCGGTTGCGCCGACCGGGGCGGCCTATCTGACCATTGAGAACCGGGGCCAGCAGAGTGACAGCCTGATTGCTGCCAGCACACCGATCGCCGGGCACACCGAGCTGCACGAGCATGTGCATGAGGATGGCCTGATGAAGATGCAGAGGATCGACCGGGTGGAGATTGCCCCCGGCGAGTCGGTCGAGTTCAGCCCCGGCGGACACCACGTGATGCTGTTCGATCTCAAGGAGCCGCTGAGCGATGGACACCGCTATCCGCTGACCCTGACCTTCGAGCAGGCGGGCGAGGTGGAAGTGGAGGTATACGTAAGCAAGGACACCGAGGCTGACGATCAGAGCCAGGCCCACGACCATGCAGGGCATGATCATGGGCACCATCACCATCACTGACAGCGGATGGCAGCCTGCGCACCTCAGTCCCGGCGGGACGGGGTGCGCATGGTGACGAACTCTTCTGCGGCGGTGGGGTGAATGCCCAGGGTGGCATCGAATACCGCCTTGGTCGCGCCAGCCTTGAGGGCAACCGCCAGGCCCTGAATGATCTCTCCGGCATCCGGCCCGACCATATGTACACCCAGTACCCGGTCGCTGTCCTGATCCACCAGCAGTTTCATTAAGCTCTGCTCCGGGTTGCCGGCCAGGGTATTGCGCATGGGCCGGAAGCGGCTCTCGAAGATATCCAGCTTGTGGCCCTGGGCCCGGGCCTGCTCCTCGGTCAGACCGAGGGTGGCAATGTTGGGGATACAGAACACGGCGGTGGCCAGGTCGTTGTAGTCTACCGGGCGGTATTCATCCGGAGCATACAGCCGCCGAGCCAGGGCCATGCCTTCGGCCAGCGCCACGGGGGTCAGTTGTACGGTGTCGGTGACATCGCCGATGGCGAAGATCGCCGGGTCGGTGGTCTGGTATTCATCATTCACCTCGATGAAGCCCTTGTCGTCCAGCTTCACCGCGGTATTTTCCAGGCCCAGGCCATCCAGCTTGGGGCGGCGGCCGGTGGCGTAGAGCACCAGATCGGTCTCCAGCATCTCGCCACTTTTCAGATGCACCTGCAGTGAGCCGTCGGCCTGCTTGTTCACCCGGGTCACGTCGGTATTGAACTGCAGATCCATGCCCTTGTTCTGCAGGGTGACCACCATGTGGTCGCGTATGCCCTGATCAAATCCGCGCAGGAACTGTTCGCCCCGGTACAACAGACTGGTCTGGCAGCCCAGCCCCTTGAAGATGCCGGCGAATTCGATGGCGATATACCCCCCACCGACCACCACACAGCGTTTGGGCAGCTGTTCGAGATAGAACACCTCGTTGGAGCTGATCACATGCTCGCGCCCCGGAAAGTCCGGAATGAAGGGCCAGCCACCGGTGGCCAGCAGAATGCGCTCGGCGCTGAAGGTCTTGTCGCCGACCGCCACGGTATGCGAGTCCAGCAGCCGGGCCCGCCCTTGCACCAGGGTCACGCCCGCGCCGCTCAGCAGATTGTGGTAGATACCATTGAGACGGGTGATTTCGGTGTTCTTGTTCTCGACCAGTCGCTGCCAGTTGAACGCCGTGTCGGACAGATCCCAGCCATAACCCCGGGCGTCACTGAAATCCTCGGCAAAGTGCGCCGCATAGGCAAACAGCTTCTTCGGTACGCAGCCGACGTTGACGCAGGTGCCGCCCAGGTAGAGCTCCTCGGCTACCGCCACCTTGGCGCCAAAGCCCGCTGCCATGCGGCTGGCGCGCACGCCACCGGAGCCTGCACCTATTACAAAAAAATCAAAATCGTATTCCGCCATAACCTGTTATCCCAGCTTTGATTCCACATGCCCCAGCATACCTGATTGACCGGCGGGTTGATAAAACGCGCGTTGCGGATTGTTATGCTGCCCGGCTCGGGGATACACTTCCCGCACTGGGCAGCATTACTATTGAAGGGATGCAATAGATGGGAACCCCGCCTTCGGCCAATGTCCACTGGATGGTCCGGCTCAATTACCGCAACCGCAGTCTGTCGTTCATGCTGATGCTCAGCGTGCTCTGCCTGCATCTGCTTGACCATCAACCCGGCCTGCTCATATGGGCGCTGCTGGGGCTGCAGTTTCTGGTCTACCCGCATGTACTGTATCGACTGGTTGCCCGTCGCAAGGCCATGCTGCGTGCGGAAATCCGCTGCATGCTGCTGGATGCGGTGCTGCTCGGCTGCTGGACTGCGGTGCTGGGCTTTCCGCTGTGGATCAGTTTTGCCCTGTTGATCAGTGTGCATGTCAATCTCACCGTATTCCGTGGTATGCGCGGTCTGCTCCAGTGTGCCTGTGCCAGTCTGTGCGGTATTGCCTTCGGCCTCTGGGGCGTGGGCATGCAGCTGTCGCCGGAAACCAACCTGCAGGCGACGGTGGCCTGCATCCTGGCGCTCAGCCTGTATCTGCTGGCGGTGAGCAACAGTGCCTACCTGCGCAGTCGGTCGCTGCGCAGAACCCGGGAGCAACTGCGCCAGAGCGGTCGCCAGTTGCAGCAGAAACTGACGGAAATTCATGACCTGCAGATCCAGCTGCGTGAGCTGGCGCACCGCGACCCGCTGACCGGGCTGTACAATCGCCGCCATCTGGATTCCGAGCTGGCCCGCATCCTGGGCGAGGAGCCACTCGCCCCTGCCCTGAGTCTGCTGCTGATCGATATCGATCATTTCAAAAGAATCAACGACCAGTTCGGTCATCAGGCCGGTGATCAGGTGCTGGCCAGGCTTGCAGGGGTGCTCACCAGCCATTGCCGCAAGGACGATGTGATCTGCCGCTACGGTGGCGAGGAGTTCGTCATCATCATGCCCGAGGTTGCCCCAGCGCTGGCGCAGCAGCGGGCCGAGCGCATACGTGAGGCCTTCGCCGGGATGGAGGTGAGGCTGCTGCAACGCCGGTTGAAAGTAACCCTGTCGATCGGGCTGGCGGGTTACCCTGGGCATGCACTGACCGCCGAAGGGCTGTTCCGCTGTGCAGACCAGGCGCTGTATCAGGCCAAGGCCGCCGGGCGCAACCGCACCATCATCTGGCAGGCGGAGCCCCTGACAGAGGCTGACACCTCACTCGGCACACCCCGCACCACCTGATTGGCCCGTATCAGGCACAGAATCATCCATATATTGCGAATAAGCGACACATCCGTACCCACCCCTTTCATAACCTGCCCGGCAGGCATACAATATGGCCACTCAAACGCGGACGGCCACAAGCTGAACGCGATAAAAACCAATAAGCCGTTTCTCCAAGGAGTGCCGGCATGCCTGATACTGTTTCAACACTGCCTCACAACTGGGCATTGGCTGTCTTTTTGCTGGGGGTTCTGGGTCTCTGTGCGTTCATGCTGCTGGTTTCCAGTGTGCTGGGCAGCAAGGCTTGGGGTCGCAGCAAGAACGAGCCCTTCGAGTCCGGTATCGTTTCCACAGGTGATACCCGCCTGCGCTTCTCCGCCAAATTCTATCTGGTCGCGATGCTCTTCGTGATCTTCGATGTCGAAGCCCTGTTTCTCTTTGCATGGGCCGTCACAGTACGCGAAAGCGGCTGGGCCGGTTTCATCGGAGCCTCCATTTTCGTTTCAATTCTAGTTGCGGGTCTTGTCTACGAAGCATCCATCGGTGCCCTTGATTGGTCACCGGCGGGTCGGCGCAAGAGGCAAGCGAAGCTAAAATGAGGCTTTTGACATGCAATATGAACTTATTCGGATCGATCCGGATGCCGTCAATGACGAGTATCCAATCGGTACCAGGGAGCGTATCGACGAACAGCTGTTGAAAGACCAGGTTCACCGCAACATCTTCATGGGCAAGCTCGAAGATGTGATCAGTGGCGCGGTGAACTGGGGACGCAAGAATTCACTCTGGCCCTACAACTTCGGCCTCTCCTGCTGTTATGTGGAGATGACCACCGCCTTTACCGCACCCCACGACATTGCTCGCTTCGGTGCGGAAGTCATCCGTGCCTCTCCGCGTCAGGCGGACTTCATGGTGATCGCCGGTACCTGCTTCGTGAAGATGGCCCCGGTCATCCAGCGTCTGTACGACCAGATGCTCGAACCCAAGTGGGTGATTTCCATGGGTGCCTGCGCCAACTCCGGCGGCATGTACGACATCTACTCCGTGGTTCAGGGCGTGGACAAGTTCCTGCCGGTGGATGTGTACATCCCTGGCTGCCCACCCCGCCCCGAGGCCTTTCTGCAGGGCCTGATGTTATTGCAGGAATCCATCGGCAAGGAGCGTCGACCGCTATCCTGGGTTGTAGGTGATCAGGGTATCTATCGGGCAGACATGCCTTCGCAACGAGAGCAGAAGCGCGAAGAGCGCATTCAGGTGACCAATCTGCGCACCCCCGACGACGTGTGATTGGCAAGACACCACACCGCCGCCGCACTTTACCGTTGACCGATAGCGATACTTATGATGACTGCAGACCAGGCGTTACATATACCTCCATACAAGGCTGATGATCACCGGGTCATCAGCGAGCTGAACGCCCAGTTCGGGGCGGACAGTTTTTCCATCCAGCCGACGCTGACCGACATGCCGGTTATCTGGGTGGCCCGCGAGCAGTTGCTGGCGGTGCTGAACTTCCTGCGTCAACTGCCGCAGCCCTACGTCATGCTCTACGACCTGCATGGCGTGGACGAGCGCCTGCGCACCCACCGCCAGGGCCTCCCGGCGGGGGTGGAGTTCAGTGTGTTCTACCACCTCATGTCGCTGGAGCGTAACAGCGACGTGATGATCAAGGTCGCCCTCAAGGAAGGCGACCTGAACCTGCCCACCGCTTCTACTGTCTGGCCGAACGCCGACTGGTACGAGCGCGAGGTCTGGGACATGTACGGCATCAATTTCGAAGGCCACCCGCGCCTGACCCGGCTGCTGATGCCGCCGACCTGGGAAGGCCACCCGCTGCGCAAGGATTATCCGGCGCGGGCTACCGAATTCGACCCCTACAGCCTGACCGCCGCCCGCCAGGATGCTGAACAGGAAGCCCTGCGCTTCAACCCGGAAGACTGGGGCATGAAGCGTGGTGGCGAGCATGAGGACTTCATGTTCCTCAACCTCGGCCCCAACCACCCGTCGGCCCACGGTGCCTTCCGCATCATCCTGCAGCTGGACGGTGAGGAAATCGTCGACTGCGTGCCGGATATCGGCTATCACCACCGTGGTGCGGAGAAGATGGCCGAGCGCCAGAGCTGGCACAGCTTCATCCCCTACACCGACCGCATCGACTATCTGGGCGGGGTGATGAACAACCTGCCCTATGTGCTGGCGGTGGAAAAGCTGGCCGGTATCAAGGTGCCGCAGCGTGTCGATGTGATCCGCATCATGATGGCCGAGTTCTTCCGTATCCAGAACCACCTGCTGTATCTGGGTACCTATATCCAGGACGTCGGCGCGATGACCCCGGTGTTCTTTACCTTTACCGACCGTCAACGCGCCTATGAAGTGATCGAGGCGATTACCGGCTTCCGCATGCACCCGGCCTGGTACCGCATCGGCGGTGTGGCCCATGATCTGCCCCGGGGCTGGGACAAGCTGGTGCGCAAGTTCCTCGACTGGATGCCCAAGCGCCTGAATGAATATGAAAAGGCCGCGCTGAAGAACAGTATCCTGATCGGCCGCACCAAGGGCGTGGCCGACTACAACACCAAAGAAGCGCTGGAATGGGGCGTGACCGGTGCCGGTCTGCGCGCCACTGGCTGCGACTTCGATGTGCGCAAGGCCCGGCCCTACTCCGGCTACGAGAACTTCGAGTTCGAGGTGCCACTGGCGGTCAATGGCGACGCCTACGACCGCTGCATGGTCAAGATGGGCGAAATGCGCGAGAGTCTGAAGATCATCGAGCAGTGCCTGAACAACATGCCCGAAGGCCCGTACAAGGCGGATCACCCGCTGACCACGCCGCCGCCGAAAGAACGCACGCTGGAGCATATCGAGACGCTGATCACGCACTTCCTGCAAGTGTCCTGGGGGCCGGTGATGCCCGCCAATGAGTCGTTCCAGATGATCGAGGCGACCAAGGGCATCAACAGCTACTACCTGACCAGTGACGGCAGCACCATGAGCTACCGTACGCGCATCCGTACACCGAGCTTCCCGCACCTGCAGCAGATACCTGCGGTGATTCGCGGCAGCATGGTCTCGGACCTGATTGCCTACCTGGGCAGTATCGACTTCGTTATGGCTGACGTGGACCGCTGATTATGACTACGTTGATTCAGACTGACCGTTTCGTTCTTGATGAAGCCGAGCGCGCTGCCATCGAACAGGAAATGCACCACTACGAGGATCCGCGCGCGGCCTCCATCGAGGCGCTGAAGATTGTTCAGCAGGCCCGTGGCTGGGTGCCGGACGGCGCCGCTGACGCCATCGGCGAGATTCTCGGTATCCCGGCCAGCGATGTGGAGGGGGTTGCCACCTTCTACAGCCAGATATTCCGCCAGCCGGTGGGCCGCCACATCATCCGCGTGTGCGACAGCATGACCTGCTATATCGGCGGGCATGAAAGCGTACTGGAAAGCATCCAGAACAAACTGGGCATCGGCCCGGGCCAGACCACTGCCGACAACCGCTTCACCCTGCTGCCGGTGTGCTGTCTGGGCAACTGCGACAAGGCTCCGGCGCTGATGATCGATGATGACACCTTCGGCGATATGACCGCCGAGGGTGTGGCAGCACTGCTGGAGGGCTACCCATGAGAACCCTGTCATCCTTCGGCCCGGCCAACCGGATTACCCGCAGCGAAGAAACCCACCCGATGACCTGGCGTCTGCGCGACGACGGGCAGCCGGTGTGGCTGGAAGAGTACCAGCAGAAAAACGGCTATGCCGCCGCCCGCAAGGCGCTGACCGAGATGGCTGCTGCCGATATTGTCAGCACGGTCAAGGACTCCGGCCTCAAGGGCCGCGGTGGTGCCGGCTTCCCCACCGGGGTGAAGTGGAGCCTGATGCCTGCGGACGAATCGCAGAACATCCGCTATCTGCTGTGCAACGCCGACGAGATGGAGCCCAACACCTGGAAAGACCGGCTGCTGATGGAGCAACTGCCGCACCTGCTGATCGAGGGCATGCTGATCTCGGCGCGGGCACTCAAGGCCTATCGCGGTTATATCTTCCTGCGTGGCGAGTATGTCGATGCCGCCCGCAACCTGAAGCAGGCGGTGGAAGAAGCCAAGGCGGCAGGCCTGCTGGGCAAGAACATTCTCGGTTCGGGTTTCGATTTCGAGCTGTTCGTGCACACCGGTGCCGGGCGTTATATCTGCGGTGAAGAAACCGCGCTGATCAACTCGCTGGAAGGCCGCCGGGCCAACCCCCGGGCCAAGCCGCCCTTCCCTGCTGCGGTGGGTGTGTGGGGCAAGCCGACCTGCGTGAACAACGTCGAAACCCTGTGCAACGTACCGGCCATCGTCGGCAACGGCGTGGAGTGGTACACCGCGCTGGCCCGCCCGGACAGCGGCGACCATGGCACCAAGCTGATGGGCTTCTCCGGCAAGGTGAAGAACCCCGGCATCTGGGAACTGCCCTTCGGCATTACCGCCCAGGAGCTGTTCGAGGATTACGCCGGTGGCATGCGCGACGGTTTCACCCTCAAATGCTGGCAACCCGGCGGTGCCGGTACCGGCTTCCTGCTGCCCGAGCATCTGGACGCACCCATGTATTCCGGCGGTATCGCCAAATACGGCACCCGCATGGGTACTGGCCTGGCACTGGCGGTGGATCACACGGTGAACATGGTGTCGCTGCTGCGCAACATGGAGGAGTTCTTCGCCCGGGAGTCCTGCGGCTGGTGTACGCCTTGCCGCGACGGCCTGCCCTGGAGCGTGAAAACCCTGCGAGCGCTGGAGAACGGCCAGGGTACGCCGGAAGACATGGAGATACTGGCGCGGCTGGTGGACTTCCTCGGGCCGGGCAAGACCTTCTGTGCCCACGCCCCGGGTGCGGTCGAGCCTTTAGGTAGTGCAATCAAGTACTTCCGTGCGGAATTTGAAGCAGGTATTAACAAGACGGCGACCAGTAAATCGACCGCGGAGTTTGTACAGGCGTAACAAAATAAAAGGGCTGGCGGGGATGTTGGCAAACCATTTCCCCTGCCGGGCCAAACCGAATTCCATTATCAGCACCCGGTATCGGGTAAGAAGAAAGTAAACCATGGCCACTATCCATGTAGACGGTAAGCAATACGAAGTCGACGGAGCGGACAACCTGCTGCAGGCCTGTCTGTCCCTCGGACTCGATGTTCCCTACTTCTGCTGGCACCCCGCGCTGGGGAGCGTGGGCGCCTGCCGCCAGTGTGCGGTCAAGCAGTACTCCGATGAGAATGACACCCGTGGTCGACTGGTCATGTCCTGCATGACTCCGGCCACCGATAACAGCTGGATCTCCATCGACGATGAAGAGGCCAAGGCGTTCCGCGCCAGTGTCATCGAATGGCTGATGATCAACCACCCGCACGACTGTCCGGTGTGCGAGGAAGGTGGTCATTGTCACCTGCAGGACATGACCGTGATGACCGGCCACAACCAGCGCCGTTATCGCTTCAACAAGCGCACCCACGTCAACCAGGAGCTGGGGCCCTTCATCGCCCACGAGATGAACCGCTGCATCGCCTGTTACCGCTGCGTGCGCTACTACAAGGATTACGCTGGCGGCACCGATCTGGGCGTATTCGGCGCCAACGACCAGGTGTATTTCGGCCGGGTCGAGGACGGCACCCTGGAAAGCGAATTTTCCGGCAACCTGACCGAGGTCTGCCCCACTGGGGTATTCACCGACAAGACCCACTCCGAGCGCTATAACCGCAAGTGGGACATGCAGTTTGCCCCGAGCATCTGTCATGGCTGCTCCTCCGGCTGCAACATCAGCCCCGGCGAGCGCTACGGCGAGATCCGCCGCATCGAGAACCGCTTCAACGGCTCGGTCAACCACTACTTCCTGTGTGACCGTGGGCGCTTCGGCTATGGCTACGTCAACCGCGAGGATCGTCCCCGCCAGCCCATGGTGCAGCAGTCCAGACTGAGCATGGGGATTGATGCCGCGCTGGATCAGACCGCCGGGCTGCTCAATCGCCAGCGTATTCTAGGCATCGGCTCGCCCCGGGCCAGCCTGGAGAGCAACTTCGCCCTGCGCGAGCTGGTCGGCGCCGAGGACTTCTACTCTGGTATTGCCCGCGAGGAGCTGGACAATATCCAGGCCATTCGCAACCTGCTGCAACACGGCCCCCTGCCGGTGCCGAGTATCCGTGAGATGGAAGATCACGATGCGGTGTTCGTGTTGGGTGAAGACCTGACCCAGACCGCCGCACGCATCGCCCTGGCCCTGCGTCAGGCAGCCAAGGGCAAGGCTACCGACATTGCCGAGGCCGCTGGCATCCAGAGCTGGCACCAGGCCGCCGTGGACAATATCGCCCAGGGCGCGCTGCACCCGGTATTCATTGCCACGGTCGAGCAGACCCGGCTGGACGATATCGCCGCCGAGTCGGTGCAGGCGGCACCGGACGATCTGGCCCGCCTCGGCTTTGCCGTGGCCCATGCCATCGACCCCAGTGCGCCCCCAGTGCCTGGCCTGGAAACCGAGGCCCAGCAACTGGCCCAGCGCATTGCCGAGGCCCTGCTGGCGGCCAAGCGTCCGCTGCTGGTCTCCGGAGCCTCCCTGGGCAGCCGGGCCATCATCGACGCCACCGCCAATATCGCCCAGGCACTGAAGAACCGTGACAGCAATGCTTCAGTCAGCATGGTGGTGCCGGAGGCCAACAGCATGGGCATGGCCATCCTGCTGGCCGACGAGCAGGCCGACAAATCCGTCGAGGCCGCGCTGGACGCCCTGATTGCCGGGCAGTATGACGCCCTGGTGGTGCTGGAGAACGACCTCTACCGCCGCGCCGAGCGCAGCAAGGTGGATGCGGCGCTGGCCGCCGCCAAGGTAGTTGTGGTGGCTGATCACCAGCAGACCCCGACCAGCGACAAGGCGCATATCCTGCTGCCTGTCTCCAGCTTTGCCGAGGGCGACGGCACTCTGGTCAGTCAGGAAGGCCGCGCCCAGCGTTTCTTCCAGGTGTTCGAGCCGAGCTATTACAACGCCGAGGTGCTGATCCGTGAAGGCTGGCGCTGGCTGCATGCCCTGCGCCATACCCTGCTGGGCAAGCCAGTGGACTGGACCCATCTGGATCAGGTCACCGCCGCCTGTGCGGCGGTCAACCCGCGTCTGGCTGCGATTACCGAAGCCGCTCCGGACGCCAGCTTCCGCATCAAGGGCCAGAAACTGGCCCGCGCCCCGCACCGTTACAGTGGCCGGACCGCCATGCGCGCCAATATCAGTGTGCATGAGCCACGCCAGCCGCAGGACCCGGACAGCCCCTTCGCCTTCTCCATGGAAGGATATGCCGGCAGCAAGGAAGACCGTCAGCAGATTCCCTTTGCCTGGTCACCGGGCTGGAACTCGCCGCAGGCCTGGAACAAGTATCAGGATGAGGTGGGTGGCCATCTGCGCAGCGGTGATCCGGGTGTACGCCTGCTGGACGGTGCGCGCATGGATATGGCCTGGACCGAAGCCCCCGGTGCATTTGCCCCGGCGGCCGGAACCTGGCAGGTGGTACCGCTGTATCACCTGTTCGGCAGTGACGAGAACAGCAGCCGCGCCGAGCCCATCCAGCAACGCATGCCCCAGCCCTATGTAGCCCTGGCCGAGGCCGAGGCCAGCCGTCTGGGTATCGCCGCAGGCGGCCTGCTGGAGCTGACGCTGGGTGGGCAGGCACTGCTGTTGCCGGTACGCATCAGCGCCGAGCTGCCGCTGGGTGTGGTCGGCCTGCCCGCAGGTCTGCCGGGCATTCCGCCGCTGACTGCGGCCAGCCAGGTCACCGGATTGAAGGAGGCTGCACAATGAGCTGGCTTACCCCCGAGGTGCTTGCCATTCTGATCGCCGTGCTCAAGGCCATTGTCATTCTGCTGTCGGTGGTGATTGCCGGAGCGCTGCTCAGTTTTGTCGAGCGGCGCCTGCTGGCGGTCTGGCAGGACCGTTACGGGCCCAACCGGGTCGGCCCCTTCGGCATGTTCCAGATTGTGGCGGACATGCTGAAGATGTTCTTCAAGGAAGACTGGACCCCACCCTTTGCCGACAAGCTGATCTTCACCCTGGCACCGGTGGTGGCAATGAGCTCGCTGCTGGTGGCCTTTATCGTGGTGCCGATCACCCCCACCTGGGGCGTGGCGGATCTGAATATCGGCCTGTTGTTCTTCTTCGCCATGGCCGGGTTGACCGTGTATGCGGTGCTGTTCGCCGGCTGGGCCAGCAACAACAAGTTCGCCCTGCTCGGCGGCCTGCGGGCTGCGGCTCAGACCCTGTCCTACGAGGTGTTCCTCGGTCTGTCGCTGATGGGCGTGGTGGCCCAGGCCGGTTCGTTCAACATGCGCGATATCGTCGCCTATCAGGCCGACAACCTGTGGTTCATCATCCCGCAGATCTTCGGCTTCCTGACCTTCTTCATCGCTGGCGTGGCGGTCACCCACCGCCACCCCTTCGACCAGCCGGAAGCGGAGCAGGAACTGGCCGACGGTTACCACGTGGAATACGCCGGGATGAAATGGGGCATGTTCTTCGTCGGAGAATACATCGGCATCGTGCTGGTATCGGCGCTGCTGGCGACGCTGTTCTTCGGTGGCTGGCACGGCCCCTTCGATCTGCTGCCGCAACTGCCGTTCCTGTGGTTTGCGCTGAAGACCGGTTTCTTCATCATGATCTTCATCCTGCTGCGCGCCTCGCTGCCGAGACCGCGCTATGACCAGATGATGGCATTCGGCTGGAAGGTCTGCCTGCCATTGACCCTGATCAACCTGCTGGTAACCGGCGCACTTGTGCTGGCAGCGGCCTGAGGAGAGAAGCCATGATCAAATCAATCATTCATGTAATACATGGCACCTACACCCAGTTTCGCAGCCTGGTGATGATTTTCGGCCATGCGTTCCGCAAGCGGGACACCCTGCAATACCCCGAAGAGCCGGTCTACCTGCCGCCGCGCTATCGCGGTCGCATCGTACTGACCCGCGACCCGGATGGTGAAGAGCGCTGCGTGGCCTGCAACCTGTGTGCGGCAGCCTGCCCGGTTGGCTGCATTTCTCTGCAGAAGGCCGAAACCGAGGACGGACGCTGGTATCCGGAGTTCTTCCGCATCAACTTCTCGCGCTGCATCTTCTGCGGTCTGTGCGAGGAAGCCTGTCCGACCACCGCCATCCAGCTGACCCCGGACTTCGAGCTGGCCGAGTACAAGCGCCAGGATCTGGTGTACGAGAAGGAAGACCTGATGATTGCCGGTGTTGGCAAGAACCCCGATTACAACTTCTATCGGGTGTCCGGTCTGTCGATTGCCGGCAAGCCGAAGGGCGCGGCACAGAACGAGGCCGAGCCGATCAACGTCAAGGGGCTGCTGCCATGATCCCAGGGAGGAATATCTGATGGAATTCGCGTTTTATTTCTCCGCCGGTGTGGCCGTGGCCGCCACCCTGATGGTGATCACCAATACCCGGGCGGTACACGCCCTGCTGTATCTGGTGACATCGCTGCTGGCGGTATCCATGTGCTTCTTCGCCCTCGGCGCACCCTTTGCCGGGGCGCTGGAGATCATCGTCTACGCCGGCGCCATCATGGTGCTGTTCGTATTCGTGGTAATGATGCTCAACCTCGGCTCGGACAGTGAGCAGCAGGAGCGCCAGTGGCTCAGCCTCAAGGGCTGGATCGGGCCCGGCATTCTCTCCGGCCTGTTGCTGCTGCAACTGCTCTACGTGCTGTTCAGCGAGCCCTCTTCGGGGGCTGTCAGCGGAGCCACGGTAGAGGCCAAGGCAGTCGGCTTTGCCCTGTTCGGCCCCTATATCCTGGCTGTGGAACTGGCCGCCATGATGCTGCTGGCAGCCATGGTTACCGCCTTCCACATCGGACGTCACGAAGCCAAGGAGATCGCATGACCGGCATACCCATGGAGCACGGTCTGGCGCTGGCCGCCGTGTTGTTCAGCCTCGGCCTGGCCGGACTGATGATCCGTCGCAATATTCTGTACGTACTGATGAGTCTGGAGATCATGATGAACGCCGCCGCTCTGGCCTTCGTCGTGGCCGGAGCGCGCTGGGAACAGCCCGACGGCCAGGTGATGTTCATCATGGTGATCACCCTTGCAGCCGCCGAGGCCAGTATCGGCCTGGCTATCCTGCTGCAACTGTATCGCCGCTTCAGAACCCTGGATATCGATGCTGCCAGTGAGATGCGCGGATGAACATGCTATTTCTAACCCTGTTGTTTCCGCTGATCGGCTTCCTGCTGCTGGCCTTCTCCCGCGGGCGCTGGTCGGAAAACACCTCGGCGCTGATCGGCGTCGGTTCGGTCGGCCTGTCGGCGCTGGTCAGTGCCTGGATCATCTTCCAGTTCAGTACCGGCGCGCTGCAGGACGGTGCCTATATTCAGGTGCTGTGGCAGTGGATGGCGGTGGGCAACTTCACCCCCAGCCTGACCCTGTATCTGGATGGTCTGTCGCTGACCATGCTCGGCGTGGTCACCGGCGTGGGCTTTCTGATCCACCTGTTCGCCAGCTGGTACATGCGCGGTGAAGCGGGCTACTCGCGGTTCTTTGCCTATACCAACCTGTTTATCGCCAGCATGCTGTGTCTGGTATTGGCCGATGATCTGCTGTTCCTCTACCTCGGCTGGGAAGGCGTGGGCGTGTGCAGTTACCTGCTGATCGGCTTCTACTACACCGAGCGCAAGAACGGCAACGCCGCACTCAAGGCCTTCCTGGTGACCCGCGTGGGTGACGTGCTGATGGCTTTCGGTCTGTTCATCCTGTTCGTCCAGCTCGGCACCCTGAATATCCAGCAGTTGCTGGTGCAGGCGCCGTTGATGTTTGCCGAAGGGGATTTCTGGATCACTCTGGCGACCCTGGCGCTGCTCGGTGGTGCGGTGGGCAAATCCGCCCAGCTGCCGCTGCAGACCTGGCTGGCCGACGCGATGGCCGGCCCGACCCCGGTATCGGCGCTGATCCACGCGGCGACCATGGTCACCGCCGGTGTCTACCTGATTGCCCGGACCCACGGTCTGTTCCTGCTGACCCCGGATATCCTGCAACTGGTCGGTATTGTCGGCGGCGCTACCCTGGTGCTGGCCGGTTTTGCCGCGCTGGTACAGACCGATATCAAGCGCATCCTTGCCTACTCGACCATGAGCCAACTGGGCTACATGTTCCTGGCGCTGGGTGTGGGTGCCTGGGAAGCAGCTATCTTCCACCTGATGACCCACGCCTTCTTCAAGGCGCTGCTGTTCCTGGCGTCCGGTTCGGTGATCCATGCCTGCCACCATGAGCAGAACATTTTCCGCATGGGTGGTCTGTGGAACAAACTGCCGGTGGCCTACGCCAGCTTTATTGTCGGCGGCGCCGCGCTGGCGGCCCTGCCGCTGCTGACCGCTGGCTTCTACTCCAAGGACGAGATCCTCTGGGAAGCCTTCGCCAGTGGCAACAATGCGCTGCTGTATGCCGGCCTGCTGGGTGCCTTCCTCACCTCGATCTATACCTTCCGACTGATCTTCGTGGTGTTCCACGGCAAGCAGCAGTCCGAGGCCCATGCGGGTCAGGGGCTGGCGCATAACCTGCCGCTGATCGTGCTGATAGTGCTGTCGACCTTTATCGGCGCCTGGATCACTCCGCCGCTGGCCGGGGTATTGCCGCAGAGCGTCGGCCACGCCGGTGGCGAGGGCCGTATGGGGCTGGAGATTGCCTCCGGGCTGATCGCCGTGGCCGGCATCCTGCTGGCGGCCTGGCTGTATCTGGGCCAGCGCAAGGTGGTCAACGCCATCGGCAGCAGTGCGCCGGGCCGCTTGCTGACCGCCTGGTGGTTTGCCGCCTGGGGCTTTGACTGGCTGTATGACAAGGTCTTCGTGCAGCCCTACCTGTGGCTGACCCGGATACTGCGCCGCGACCCGCTGGATCGCACCATAGGTATTGTCCCGGTGCTGGCGCGCCTCGGTCATGCGTTGCTCAGCCGCACCGAGAACGGCCAGATCCGCTGGTATGCCGCCTCCATTGCCGGAGGGGCCGTACTGGTCCTCGGCATCGTGCTGCTGTCGGTAGTCTGATTATGAATTTACGCAAGGAAATGATCCCGTCATGATTCTGCCCTGGCTGGTACTGATACCTTTCATCGGCGGCCTGTTGTGCTGGCAAGCCGAACGCTTCAGCAGATCCCTGCCCCGCTGGTTGGCGCTGGGCACCATGGGTCTGGTGCTGGCTCTGAGCCTCTGGCTGTGGGTCAGCAAGGACTACTCACTGGCTGCGGTTACCGACGGAGTGCCGGTCTGGACGCTGGAGTTCAAATACGTCTGGATCGAGCGCTTCGGCATCAACCTGCACCTGGCGCTGGATGGCCTGTCGCTGCTGATGCTGATCCTCACCGGTATTCTCGGGGTGCTCTCGGTGCTCTGTTCCTGGAGCGAGATCCAGCACCGCATCGGCTTCTTCCACCTCAACCTGATGTGGATTCTCGGTGGTGTGGCCGGGGTGTTCCTGGCCATGGACCTGTTCCTGTTCTTCTTCTTCTGGGAAATGATGCTGGTGCCGATGTACTTCCTCATCGCGCTCTGGGGTCACAGTGGTGAAGGCAAGAAAACCCGGATCAACGCCGCCACCAAGTTCTTCATCTTCACCCAGGCCAGCGGCCTGATCATGCTGGTGGCGATTCTCGGACTGGTGCTGGTCAACTTCAACCAGACCGGCGTACTGACCTTCGCCTACGACCAACTGCTGGGCATCGAGATGCCGGCGGGTGTGGAATACATCCTGATGCTGGGTTTCTTCATCGCCTTTGCGGTGAAGTTCCCCATCGTCCCCCTGCACTCCTGGCTGCCGGACGCCCACGCCCAGGCCCCCACTGCAGGCTCGGTGGATCTGGCTGGTATCCTGCTGAAGACCGCTGCCTACGGCATGCTGCGTTTTGCCCTGCCGCTGTTCCCCAACGCCTCGGTGGAGTTCGCGCCGATCGCCATGACCCTGGGTCTGATCGGTATCTTCTACGGTGCCATCCTGTCCTTCGCCCAGCACGACATCAAACGGCTGGTGGCCTATTCCAGTATCTCGCACATGGGTTTCGTGCTGATCGGCATCTACGCCAGCACTCACCTGGCGCTGCAGGGCGCTGTGGTACAGATGGTTGCCCACGGCCTGTCGGCGGCGGCACTGTTCATTCTGTGCGGCCAGCTGTACGAACGTATCCATACCCGCGACATGCGCGAGATGGGCGGACTCTGGGCACGCATCCCCTGGTTGCCGGCCCTGAGCATGTTCTTTGCCATCGCCTCGCTGGGCATGCCCGGTACCGGTAACTTTGTCGGTGAGTTCCTGATCCTGTTCGGCAGCTTTGCCAACAATCCCTGGGTGGTGGTGATCGCCACCTTCGGCCTGGTACTGGCCTCGGCCTACTCGCTGATCATGATCCACCGTGCCTACTTCGGTACCGAGCGCTCCGGCGACGCCCTGCGCGGGCTGAACGGCCGCGAGCTGGTCATGGTGCTGTCGCTGGTGGTGCTGCTGGTCATTCTCGGGCTGTATCCGCAACCGGTGCTGGATACCTCTGCAGCGAGCATGAGCGGTGTACAGCACTGGCTCAGCGATGCTCTGTCCAACCTTGTTCCGGCCCGGTAGCAGTCAGATGGAAAACGATATCATGCAATATACCCCGTCCCATTTCGTTGCCCTGCTGCCGCTGCTGATAGTGGGTGTCACCGCTATCGTGGTGATGCTGGCCATCGCCTGGCGGCGCAAGCACGACCTGACCTTCATCCTGACCGCAATCGGCCTGAACCTGGCCCTGCTGTCATTGATCCCGGCGCTGCAGGTTACCCCGCTGGCCTTTACCGAGTTGATGCAGATCGACCGCTTTGCCCTGCTCTACATGGGGCTGATCCTGGTGGCTACCCTGGCCTGTACCACCCTGGTGCACGCCTATCTGGGCAAGAGCAATACCGGTGAGGGCTTCCCCGGCAACCGGGAGGAGATGTACCTGCTGATGCTGCTGGCCGCCGCCGGAGGTCTGGTGATGGTCGGTGCCTCGCACCTGGCTACTCTGTTCATCGGCCTGGAGCTGTTGTCGGTGCCGGTCTACGGTATGGTCGCCTACGCCTTCTTCAACAAGCGTTCGCTGGAAGCGGGCATCAAGTACATGGTGCTGTCCGCCGCCGGTTCGGCCTTCCTGCTGTTCGGTATGGCGCTGGCCTATGCCGAGTCCGGTAGCCTGCAGTTTGCCGCACTGGGTGCGGTGGCAGTCACTCCGATCCTGCAGATCGGCTTTGCCATGATGCTGATCGGTCTGGCGTTCAAGCTGTCGCTGGTGCCCTTTCACCTGTGGACCCCGGACGTCTATGAGGGCGCCCCGGCCCCGGTCTCGGCGTTTCTCGCCACCGCCGCCAAGGTTGCCGTATTCGCCGTACTGCTGCGTCTGTATCAGGTGTCCCCGGCCACCAGCGGCGGCTGGCTGAATGACCTGCTGGCGGCCATCGCCATTGCCTCGATCCTGTTCGGTAACCTGCTGGCGCTGATGCAGAGCAACCTCAAGCGGCTGCTGGGTTACTCCTCGATTGCCCATTTCGGCTATCTGGTCATTGCCCTGATCGCCACCGGCGGGCTGGCCATCGAAGCCGTCGGCGTCTATCTGGTGACCTATGTACTGACCACCCTGGGTGCCTTCGGTGTGGTGACGCTGATGTCCACCCCGTTCAAGGGTCGGGACGCGGATGCGCTCTACCAGTACCGTGGCCTGTTCTGGCGTCGGCCCTACCTGACTGCGGTGCTGGCGACCATGATGCTGTCGCTGGCGGGTATTCCGCTGACCGCTGGCTTTATCGGCAAGTTCTTCATTATTGCGGCGGGTGTGGAATCGCAATTGTGGTGGCTGCTCGGTGCGCTGATCATGGGTAGTGCCATCGGTCTCTACTATTACCTGCGGGTCATGGTTACCCTGTTCCTGGTCGAGCCGGGTATCCGTCGCCGCGATGCGCCGTTGAACTGGGGGCAGCATGCAGGTGGTATCATGCTGCTGCTCATGGCGCTGCTGGTATTCGTACTGGGTGTCTATCCCCAGCCGCTGCTGGAGCTGGTGCAGCAGGCCACGCTGGCTGCCGGTTGAGCTGTTAAACCTCTATTCAAAAGGACCATGGTCATGAAACCTCTATCCCTTCTTGCCGCAGTTGGCCTGTTGAGTTTTGCCGGCGCCGTCTCCGCCAGCAGCTTCATCGGCACTACCGATGCCATCGGCAGCTCGCTGGTCAACACCATCGAAGGCACCAGTGACGCCACCTCCTCCGTTGGCAACAACAAGGTGGTACTGGATGCCCGCGACGACGCGGCCAGCTTCGTTGCCAGTAACGGCGAAATGCGCGGTGCCCACCTGGAAGCGGCCCTGCTGTATATCCGTGACCAACTGCCGACCCTGGAAGCAAACGACATGCAACTGGCCGAGGCCATTCTCGCCCGTTGATCCGTCTGCTGCCTACGCGCTTCGGGGCTGCCCGTCACTGGTTGGGGGCAGCCCTTGTCGTTTTCGGCCTGTCCGCCGAGGCTGACCTGCGTCTGCAGGCAGATGACCAGGAGCTGACAGCCGCGCAGCAGCAACTGACCCGCCAGCTGCTGGACGAGGTATCGGCCCTGCTGCCTCCGGCCATGCTCGAGCGACTGGATCGCACGGTAACCGTTTCCTGGAGTCAACGCCTGCCGCAGCAGGTCATGGGCCGCGCCACACCCCGAGATCGCATCCTGCTCAACCAGCGCTGGCTCGGCGCCTTGCTCGAGAATCCGCAGGCTGCCAACCTGCCCGGTCGGCTGCACGCCAGCCTGCGCCAGGAGCTGCAGGCCACCCTGATCCACGAGCTGGCCCACCTGTATGACCGGGAAGCGGTGTGGTCAGTGGAACAACAGCGGCAGATCCGTCAGTGCCGCGCCCGACTGGACAGCAGTGGCCCGGTCGGTCTGCCCGCCGGGTGCCGTGGGCAGGCCGAGCGGCGCTTCACCTTCAGCGATTCACCACGCCTGCTGGATCTGGCCGGCTGGCCGCAGCGGGTCAGTAGCCGTGGTCAGCGCGAGCAGTTCAACCATCAGCATCTGCGCAGTCCGGACAGCTACGAACTGCATGACCCGCAGGAGTTCGTCGCAGTCAACCTGGAGTATTTCCTGCTCGACGCCGAATACGGCTGTCGCCGACCGGCGCTGGCGGCATACTTCCGCGAACACTTCGGCTGGCAGCCGGAGCACAGCCGGCCCTGTCAGTCCAGGCTGCCCTACCTGAACGCCAGTCTGGACAAGGAGCACAACGCCCTGGCCTGGCTGGAGCCCGAACGCATCTATCAGGTGCACTACCTGCTGGCCGAACCGGATCAGAGCTGGGCCGGACGCTGGGGGCACAGCATGCTGCGGCTGGTAATCTGCGCACCGGGCAGGCCAGCGGGCCCGGATTGCCTGCTGGATCTGCAGCATCACCTGGTGCTGTCCTACCGGGCCTTTGTCGACGACCTGCAGCTCTCCAGCTGGGACGGCCTGACCGGGGTCTATCCGTCCCGCCTGTTCATCCTGCCCCTGCAGCGCGTGGTGGACGAGTACACCCGCACCGAACTGCGCAGCCTCAGCTCGGTTCCCCTGGACCTCGATCGCCAGCAGATCAGCCAACTGGCGCAGGGCGCGGCAACCCAGCACTGGAGCTACGACGGCACCTACTACTTTGTCGGCAACAACTGCGCGGTGGAAACCCTCAAGCTGCTGCGCAGCGGCAGCAACCACCCGCAGCTGCAGGAGCTGGACAGCCAGACCCCGGTCGGCCTGCTGCAGCTGATGCAGGCCTGGGGACTGGCAGATACCTCACCGCTGGACGACCGTCAGCGGGCCATGCGTCTGGGCTACTATTTCGACTCCTACCGGGATCGCTATCAGCAACTGTTTGCCCGGATCCGCCAGCCGCTGCAGCTGACCAGCGAGGATTTCAGCGACTGGCTGGCCATGGATGCCGGGCAGCGCAACCCGTATCTGGATAATCAGGATCAGGCGGTAACGGCAGCCCTGCTGCTTCTGGAACAGGCCGCCCTGCGCCAGCATGTACAGCATATCCAACAGGATCTGAAACAACGCTACTTGTCCGGGCGCGATGGCACCGCTGCACTGACCGAAGCGGGCCAGCTGATGCAGACCATGCTGGAAGATGGCAGCTTTCTCAGCCGCCCGGCGGACCTGCTGGAGGTCGGTTATGGGCTGCCCCTGCCTCAGGACTGGGCGGGGCTGGATGACGCCGCACAGCAGCGTTACAGCGGACTACTGGAGATCAGCGAGCTGCTCGCAGAACAGCTGCCGGAGCTGCTGAACCATCAGCAGCGCACAGAACTCGCGGGCATAGAAGCCAATATCGAGCTGCTGGGCAGCCGATTGCGCCAGTTGCACCGGGAGGCCGGAGGATTGTTGTTGCCCTGATCTGCGTTTTCTCCCAGCCTATCCCTCACCGCCAGCGAGATAACCCCATGAGCCAATTGATCTGGTTTCGCACCGACCTGCGGGTGCGGGACAACACGGCCCTGCATGCCGCCATGCAGGCCGGCCCGACCATCGCCCTCTACCTACTCAGCCCCGGCCAGTGGAGGGTGCATCAGGATGCGCCCGGCAAAATCCACTTCTGGCTGCGCAATCTGGCATGCCTGCGTGACGAACTGGCTCGACTGGGTGTTCCGCTGCTGATCCGCAGTGCCAGTCACTGGGAGCAGGCACCGCAGGTGCTGGCCGAACTGTGCCGGGAGCTGAGGGTCCGGCAGGTACAGGTCAACGAGGAATATGGGGTCAGTGAAAGCCGCCGGGACCGGGCAGTCGCGGCCTGTCTTGCGGAGCAGGACACAGGCTTTCGCAGCCATGTGGATCAATTGCTGTTCCCACCCGGTAGCATACTTACCCGCAGCGGTGGCTACTTTCAGGTGTACAGCCAGTTCCGCAAGGTCTGCTACCAGAGACTGCATGCAGCGTTGCCCATACCGGTAGCACTGCCGAAGCCGCAGATGCCGCTGGCGCTGAGCAGTGACCCCGTGCCTGTCAGCATGCCCGGCTTTGCCACTCCGAACCCTGAACTGCAAGTGCTCTGGCCCGCTGGAGAGCAGGCCGCGCTGGAACGCCTGACCCGCTTTACCGATGAGCGCATGGACGATTATGAGCGGGACCGAGACCTGCCCGCCCACTCCGGCACCAGCCAGCTGTCACCCTATCTGACCGCAGGTGTGCTCTCCCCCCGGCAATGCCTGCACGCCGCCCTGCGCAACAACCAGGGGGAATTTGACAGCGGCAACCCCGGTGCAATCAGCTGGATCAACGAACTGCTGTGGCGGGAGTTCTACAAACACATACTGGTCGGCTTCCCACAGGTTTCGATGCACCGGGCCTTCCGGCCGCAGACCGAAGCCCTGCCCTGGCGTCACGCCCCGGATGAGCTGCGGGCCTGGCAGCAGGGACGGACCGGATTCCCGCTGATCGACGCCGCCATGCGCCAGTTGCTCGCCACCGGCTGGATGCACAACCGGCTGCGCATGGTGGTGGCCATGTTCCTGACCAAGAACCTGCTGATNNCAATGGCGGCTGGCAATGGAGCGCCTCCACCGGCACCGATGCAGTACCCTGGTTCCGCCTGTTCAACCCGGCCACCCAATCCCAACGCTTCGATCCCGACGGCCGTTTCATCCGCCACTGGCTGCCGGAACTGGCCCACCTGGACAACCGCAGCATTCACCAGCCGGGCATCAAAAACGACCTGTTCAACAACATCGACTATCCAGCGCCCGTAGTTGATCTAGCCGCCAGCAGGCAGCGGGCGTTGGATGCTTTCAGACAGTTGGGATGAAATCGAGCGCAGCGCTGGGAACAGTAACAACTATCCTGCTCAAAGAAAGTCTTCCCGGCCTTACGAATGCACAGGTTGCGCATGCAGCTCCACGCCGAGTGCATGCATCACCTTCATCACCGTCTCGAAGCGCGGCTTGGCACCGGGTGCAAAGGCTTTGTACAGGCTTTCACGGCCGAGGCCGGTATCCTTGGCTATCTGGCTCATGCCGCGGGCCTTGGCCACATGGCCGATGGCTTGAAGCAGCTCATCGGTATCGCCTTCAGCCAGCACTTGGGACAGGTACTCAGCAATCATCTCCTCGCTGTCGAGGTAGTCAGCCAGGTCAAACTCTGTGATTACAGGTTTCATTCAATTTCTCCCACCAGCTTCTTGGCCAGTTCAATATCGCGAGCCTGGGATGGCTTATCACCACCACAGAGCAA
>LSQX01117338.1_pt1 | contig 28292 bp, 20 predicted proteins | sample 654561 | NCBI WGS metagenome assembly LSQX01 (sample SAMN04489861, study PRJNA283612) | anaerobic digester metagenome | isolation source: 4 biogas reactors fed with cattle manure at either 37C or 55C with and... | place: Denmark: Kongens Lyngby | collected 2014
CAGGAGCCTTTGTTTGTGGTGAGGAGACGGCTCTTATCGAATCAATTGAAGGCAAGCGCGGTATGCCCCGCTCCCGTCCTCCCTTCCCCGCTGATAAAGGACTCTGGAACCACCCGACCATTATCAACAACGTGGAAACCCTTGCAGCCATCGCCCAGATCATCAACCGTGGTGGCGAGTGGCTGGCCAGGATCGGTACCGAAAAATCCAAGGGTACCAAGGTCTTCGCCATTACGGGCAAGGTCAAAAACTCCGGCCTTATTGAAATCCCCATGGGTATGACCATTTCCGAAATCGTCTACGGTATCGCAGGCGGTGTTTTGGGAGGTCAAAAGCTGATGGCTGTCCAGACGGGCGGTCCCTCTGGCGGAGTCATCCCCGAGCATCTGATTAATACCCCTGTCAGCTATGAACACTTGGCAGAAGTCGGCTCCATCATGGGCTCCGGCGGTTTGATCGTCATGGATGAAGATGATTGCATGGTCGATATTCCCAGATTCTACCTGCGCTTCTGCGTGGAAGAATCGTGCGGCAAGTGCGCCCCCTGCAGGATCGGTGGCTATCAAATGCTGAAGATTATTGACCGAATTGCCGAAGGCAAAGGGGTCGAAGCCGATTTGGAAAAAATGAAACGTATTGCTGAAGGTATGCAAAAAGCTTCTCTTTGCGCCCTGGGCCAGACAGCACCCAATCCGGTGATGTCCACCATGAAGTACTTTGCTGAAGAGTACAGACAGCACGTTCAAGACAAAAAATGCCGTGCAGGTAAGTGCACCAAGATGGTTCAATACTCCATCGATCAAGCCAAATGCAAGAAGTGCAAACTCTGCGTAGTCAACTGCCCTGTCGGTGCCATTTCCGGCTCCCGCGAAGAGGGATACGTCGTTGACCAGGTCAAATGTATTAAGTGCGGCACCTGTTATGAAGTCTGCAAGTTTAACGCAATAGTGAGAAAGTAAGCATGATTACTGCAAGAATTAACGGTATAACGGTCAAAGTTCCTGTAGGGACGACCATCCTGGAAGCGGCAAAAAAGGTTCAGGTCAAAATTCCCACCCTCTGCGCTCATCCCGACCTCCAATCCAGATCCTCATGTGGTATCTGTATTGTCAAGGCCAAGGGAATGAACAAGATGTTGCGCGCATGCTGCACTCCCATTGAGAAGGATATGGACATCACCACGCACGATGCGGAAATTGTTGAAATCCGCCGTACCGTGATTGAGCTGCTCCTCTCCAAGCATCCCAATGAGTGCCTGACCTGTACACGCAACCATACCTGCGAACTCCAGCAACTGGCTGCCGATTTCGGCATCCTTCGCGAGTCCTTCCCCCAGATTGAGCCCAAGGTGCCCTATGATGATTCAACGGGTGCCATCGCCGTGGACCGCCGCAAGTGTATTCTCTGCGGCCGATGCGTAGACGTCTGTCAGATCATGCAGAACGTCTGGGCGCTGAGCTTCCTTGAGCGTGGCATTGATGCGCGTGTCGCCCCTGCCGGTGAAATCACTCTGGAAGAATCTCCCTGTATTCGCTGCGGTCAGTGCTCCGCTCACTGCCCCACAGGCGCCATCGTTGAGCATGATGATACCCCCAAGGTTTGGGAGGCGCTCCAGAACCCTAATCTCCATTGTGTCGTCCAGATTGCTCCGGCAGTCCGTGTAGCCATTGGCGATATCCTGGGTTACCCCTCCGGCACGAACCTGACCCGCAAGCTCTACGCTGCATTCCGCCGCCTGGGCTTTGACTCGGTCTTTGATACCAACTTCGGTGCAGACGTCACCATTGTGGAAGAAGGCACTGAGTTCGTCCACCGCTTCACCAAAGAGCCGGACCAGCTGCCGCTCATCACGAGCTGCTGCCCTGCCTGGGTCGATTTCATGGAGAAATATCACCACGACGTCGTACCGCACTTCTCATCGTGCAAATCGCCTCACCAGATCGTCGGGGCCCTGGCCAAGACCTTCTACGCCAAGAAGAGAAGACACGATCCGGAGAAAATCTTCGTCGTCTCCATCATGCCCTGTACGGCTAAGAAACATGAAATCACACGCTCCAAGGAGATGTATTCCTCCGGCTGCCAGGATGTGGATATTGTCATCACCACGCGTGAGCTGGCCCGCATGATCAAACAGTCGGGCATCGATTTCGATGCACTGGTGGGTGAAGACGCTGACAGCGTTTTGGGTGAGTACACCGGCGCCGGCACCATCTTCGGTGTCACCGGCGGTGTCATGGAAGCAGCCCTTCGTACCGCTTATTATGCGATCACCGGCGGCAAGCTTGCCAACATCGAGTTTGACAACGTCCGCGGCTTTGATGGCGTCAAAGAAGGTGCCATTCAAGTCCAGGGCAAAACGGTCAAAGTGGCCGTAGCCCACGGGATCGGTAACGTGGAGTATGTCCTCAACCGCGTGGTGGAAGCCAAGCGCAAAGGCGAAGAGCCTCCTTATCACTTCATCGAGGTGATGGCCTGCCCGGGCGGCTGCATCGGCGGTGGAGGCCAGCCCTATGGCATCACCAACGAGATTCGCGCAGCCCGTGCTGCCGGCCTCTATGAAGATGACCGCGATTGTGCCATTCGCTATTCACACGAGAACCCTTCTCTGAAGGCCTTGTATGAAGAGTATATTGGCGAACCGCTGGGCAATAGAGCTCACAGCCTCTTCCATACGGAATATACAACTTACAGCGAGTACAAACGCTAAACACAAAAAAAATCCTAAGCCAAGGAGCGCTTGCGCTCTGACTCAAGGGATACCATGAACTACAGCAATACGCTTAATAGACCCTCTGTGCTGCCTTTTGGCAGTTCAGAGGGTTTTTGCACTCCATTTCAAAATGAAAAAACGAATCGGCTTTATTGGAATCGTCATTGATGATCGGCAAAAAAGCGCTGAAAAAGTCAATCAGCTCCTCTCGCAGTTCGGCCATATTGTTATCGCCAGAACCGGCATTCCCTACCATAACCGCAATTGCTGCGTCATCACTCTGGTCGTCGACGCCACCACGGATGAGGTGGGAGAACTAACAGGAAAGATCGGTAACCTTCCAGGGACCACTGTGAAGAGCGCCCTCAGCAAAGAAACCTAAACAATAGACTAATTATAAAAAACCACGGTGATGAACATCCACGGAATCAAACCGTTCCATACGAAACCTCTGTCAGGGTACTACCGGCTTATTCTGTGCTGTTCATCCCAAAACTTGCTTCCCAAACTTAAAAAATGAAAATAAAAACAGCAGCGACAACCGGATATTTCATTGATGACCAGTTCATCGCTGATACCCTCGCCAAGGCGCACACTCCCGATTCGGCCGAAGTGCTCGATATCCTCTCAAAGGCTCGCGAGCTCAAAGGCCTTTCCATGGAGGATGTCGCCACGCTCTCACTGGTTACTGAGCCCGAGCTCCTGGAAGAGCTTTTCCATACGGCCCGATTTGTGAAGGAATCCATCTATGGCAGGCGCATGGTTCTTTTTGCCCCGCTTTATATTTCCAATCTCTGTGCCAACGAGTGCCTCTACTGCGCCTTTCGCGCCAAGAATAAAGCGATCAAACGCAGGGCCCTCTCTCAGGAAGAGATCGCCCACGAAACCGAGTTCCTCGTCAATCAGGGCCATAAACGAATCCTCATGGTTGCTGGCGAGGCTTACCCCGAACAAAAGGGCTTTCAATATATTCTGGATTCTATCGAAACGATTTATAAGGTCAAATCGGGTAACGGAGAAATTCGGCGCGTAAACGTCAACCTGGCTCCCCTTTCCGTCGAAGAGTTTCACCTCCTGAGAGAAGCCAAAATCGGAACCTTTCAGATATTTCAGGAAACCTACCACCGCCCCACTTATGCGCAGATGCACCAGGCAGGCAAAAAACGGGATTACGACTGGCGCATCACTGGTATGGACCGCGCCATGGAGGGAGGGGTCGATGATGTCGGTATCGGCATTCTCTTTGGCCTTTGCGATTGGCGCTATGAGGTCCTGGCCATGCTCCAGCATATTGCCCACCTGGAAGAGCTCTTTGGTGTCGGCCCGCATACGATCAGTGTTCCGCGCATGGAACCGGCCACCGGCTCGGATGTAAGCATTCACCCGCCCCACCCGGTCAGTGATGAGGATTTCCGTAAAATCGTCGCCATCTTTCGTCTGGCGGTCCCCTATACCGGCATCATTATGTCGACTCGCGAATCCGCCAAAATGCGTGCGGAAACCTTCGCCCTGGGCGTCTCCCAAATCTCGGCTGGCAGCCGAACCAACCCCGGCGGTTATTCCACCGAGGAAGACCCGCTCGATTCAAGCCAGTTCTCTCTGGGCGATCACCGTCCCATTGACGAGGTTGTTCAAGACTTGATCCACCTGGGCTACATCCCCTCCTTTTGCACCGGCTGCTACAGGCTGGGGCGTACCGGAGCCGACTTCATGGATATGGCCAAACCGGGCTTGATCAAATCACACTGTGACCCCAACGGTATCTCCACCTTTCTGGAGTATCTCCTGGATTATGCCACGCCTCAAACCCGCAAGGAAGGGTTGGAACTGGCAGATAAAATCGTCCTCTCAATGGGCCCCGTGGCACGAGAGAGAGCTGAGAAACTGGCCGCCCAGGTCAAGGCCGGCAAAAGAGATGTCTATTGCTAATCAACAAAAAGCAGTAACTTAACCTCGTGTGATCCCTCCAGAGGAAGCGCCTCTTCTGCCTGAAGAAGCTTCCTCTGGAGGCTCCCCCAAAAATTAGCAGAAGTGAAAACACCCAAAACTTTTCGCCTCCATATCGGCATCTTCGGACGACGCAACGTCGGCAAATCAAGTCTCCTCAATTGCCTTACCCGTCAACAAACCGCCATCGTCTCCGCAACCCCGGGGACCACTACCGACCCTGTGGAAAAACCGATGGAGCTCCCGGCCATCGGCCCGGTCCTCTTCATTGACACGGCCGGAGTGGATGATGAGGGCTCTCTGGGCTCCTTACGAGTCGCCAAAACCCGCCAGGTCATAGAGCGAACGGACCTCGCGCTGCTCGTCGTTGAGGCGGGCAACTGGTCCACCTTTGAAGAAACATTATTCAGGGAGCTCTCTGCCCAGAACCTCCCCACCGTTATCGTATTCAACAAGTCTGACCTCTCAGAGCCGGCACCCGAACTGATAGAGCGCCTCAGCCAGGAGAGCAAAACGGCCTCCGTTATTTTTTGTGCCAGGAATGGCCGCGGTATAAGTGAGCTCTTCCAGGCACTTATCCAGCACATCCCCGACGAGTTCATTAACCGTCCCTCTATCGCCGCAGACCTTGTCCCCGAAGGCAGGTGCGCCATCCTCGTCACCCCGGTCGATAAGGCGGCACCCAAAGGACGACTCATCCTGCCGGAGGTACAGACCATTCGCGACCTGCTCGACGCCAACCGCTTTATCATTGTCTGCAGGGAAAGCGAGCTGCCCCTGGCATTGAGCAGACTCAACGAGAAGCCGGCCATCGTCATTACCGATTCGCAAGCCTTCAAAACCGTCAATGAACTGACGCCGGCCGATATTCCCCTTACCGGTTTTTCAGTCCTCTTTGCACGGCTGCAGGGGGACCTCAACGAAATGACCCGTGGCGCTCTGAGCATTGACCGGCTCAAACCCGGCGACAAGGTACTGATTGCCGAGGCCTGCACTCACCACCCAGTCCAGGAAGATATTGGAACGGTCAAGATTCCCCGTATGCTCAACCGCTACGTCGGAGGCGAGCTGCAGTTTGAGTGGACCCATGGGCGCGATTTCCCTGAAGAGCTGGCCAGCTTCAAGCTTATCATTCATTGCGGCGCCTGCACTTGGAATCGGCGCTCCGTCCTGAGCCGCCTCCTGCGCGCCCAGGAGGCCGGAGTCCCCATCACCAATTATGGACTCTGTATCGCCTATTCACTCAAAATTTTCAATCGTGCTCTGGAGCCTTTCCCGATCGCCAGCGAGATTTATCGCAATCACCTGCAATCCCAACAAAACAGCCCCGATTAATGCACACTTTAGACGACATCGTAGCGCTCCTGCAAAGTTGTGAAAATGAGGAGCAATTCGCCCGGCTCCAAGAAGAAGCCCTGGCAACCACCCTGCGTGAAATCGGCCCTGAAGTTCACTTCAGAGGCCTCATCGAGTTCTCCAATATATGCTCCAGAGACTGCTTCTATTGCGGTATCCGCAAAAGCAATAAAAAGGTGGAGCGCTACTGCCTGAGCGCTGAAGAGATCATTGAGCTGGCGGAGTGGTCGGCAAAACAGGGCTACGGCTCCATTGCGCTCCAATCAGGTGAGCGTAGCGACCCCGCCTTCATTGATTTTGTCGAAGAAACCCTCCGGCAAATTAAATCCAAAACCCGCTCCGCAGCCCTCCTCAATGGCCTCGGCATCACCCTCTGCGTGGGGGAGCAGACCAAAGAGACCTTCCAGCGCTTCTTCGATGCCGGCGCTCACCGCTATCTCCTGCGAATTGAAACCACCTCACCCTCCCTTTTCAGACAGATTCACCCCAGCAAACAGAGCCTCCAAACACGCCTGCGCTCTCTTGAATATCTGAAAGAGATCGGCTACCAGACCGGCACCGGCGTCATGATCGGTCTGCCCGGCCAAACATACGAAGACCTCGCCCGCGACATCCTCTTCTTCAAAGAATTCGATATCGATATGATCGGCATGGGCCCCTATCTCTCCCATCACGATACGCCCATGAGCCTTTATGCTGAGGAAAACCAGAAAAACCGCCTCCATATTTTCAAGAAGTCGCTGGCCATGATCGCTGCCACGCGCATCGTCTGCCCCAAAATCAACATCGCTGCCACAACCGCTCTCCAGACCATTGACCCGGCCGGCCGTATTGATGGCCTGCGCTTTGGTGCGAACGTCCTGATGCCCCAAACAACGCCGCCCGGCTTCCGCCGCAACTACCTCCTCTATGAGGGCAAACCGGCTATGGATGAGAATGCCGAGGAGACCCGCCTGGCGCTGGAAAGAGAGATCAATGAAATCGGCCGACAGGTTTCCAAAAACAGATGGGGGGATTCCCTTCGCTTTTATGAGAAAGTTCGCTCCGCTTCTGGCTCCCCTCCCGGGAAGTAACCTCTGAGCTGCCGACGGCTCGACTTGTAAAAGATTTCTCGTATAGAAGTGGTTCTGGCGCTAACATAACCCTGCGGGCAACTGGAAAAGTGCCCCAAAATTGAAGAAATATCGCTTCAAATACGTCCAAAGAGTAACTGTTCGGTGGATGCTAAACAGGTTTAGAGATAATGAGATTATCCAACATACTGATTGACAAAGGGTTAGTGAATCAGGAGCAGATGGACCGTGCCTTGGAGTTCAAGAACTCCAAGCGCATTCGTCTGGACCGTGCCTTGATTCAAACAGGTGCCGTAAGCGAGAAGGACCTCCTGGCGACGCTGGGAGAGCATTTAAATATGCCGCTGGTTAGTCTTGCCCAGGCACCCGTGGACCCCGAAGTCGTCAAATTACTCCCACCCAAACTTGTTTACCGCCGCCGCGTAATGCCTCTCTGGCGCAGGAATGGTCTTCTGGAAGTCGCTATCAGCAACCCCTTTGAATCCTACGCTCTGGATGATATCCAGCTTCTGACCGGCCAGAAAGTGCGGGCTGTCCTCGGCTGCGAAGAGGAAATCGAGCGCCTCATTAAGGAATACTATGGCCTGGGCGGCGATACCATTAATGAGCTGACTGGCGGTCTGGATGACGGCACTCTGACTCTCAGCGCCGATGGCACCAAGAGCGAAGACTTGATGGAAATGGCCCAGGAGGCCAGCGTCATCAAACTGGTCAATGAAATCATCGTCGAAGCGGTCAATGAACGCGCCAGCGATATTCACATTGAACCTTACGAGGGCGAGCTCAGCATCCGTTACCGTGTGGATGGTGTCCTGCGTCCCGCTTCTGTCCCGACACAGATTCACCAGTTCCAGGCTGCGATCATCAGCCGTATCAAAATTTTAGCTAACCTCAATATTGCCGAGCGCCGTGTCCCGCAGGATGGACGTATTAAGTTTTATATCGGTGGGCGCCAGATTGATGTGCGTGTCAGTGTGATTCCGATGATCTTTGGTGAAGGCATCGTCATGCGCCTCCTGGATAAAGCGAACGTCCTCTTCACACTCCCCCAGCTCGGTATGGATGAAGAGACTTTTGCCAGCTTCAAGCAGCTCATTGCACGGCCCCACGGGATCATCCTCGTGACCGGCCCCACCGGAAGCGGCAAAACCACGACCCTCTATGCCGCTCTAAACGCTATCGTAGGCAAGGAAATCAAGGTTCTCACCGTTGAGGACCCTGTAGAATATAACTTGCAGGGGGTCAACCAAATACCTGTAGACCACCAGGTTGGAATGTCTTTTGAGCGCGGCCTGCGCTCCATTCTCCGTCACGACCCCGATGTCGTCATGATTGGAGAAATCCGCGACCTTGAAACTGCCCAGGCCGCTGTACAGGCCTCCCTGACCGGTCACCTTGTTTTGAGCACCCTTCACACAAACGATGCCTGCTCAGCTCCTATGCGCCTTCTGGATATGGGCATTGAGCCCTACCTGGTCAGCAGCACCTTAATCGCCGCCATGGCCCAGCGCCTGGTACGCAAGCTCTGCAACGAATGCAAAGAAGCTTATGAGGCCAACCCCAAAACACTTCCATCTGATTTCAAAGTCCATCCGAGCGAAAGGCTTTACCGTGCTGTTGGATGCGACTCCTGCCGCCAGAGCGGCTACAGAGGACGCTCAGGAGTCTACGAGCTCATGCTGATGAATGACGATATTGCCGAACTGATCACTTACAGAAAGCCGACCTATGAAATCGTGACCGCAGCCCGCAAAAATGGCCTTCGCTTCCTTCGCGAAGATGGCTGGCTCAAAACCAGACGCGGAATCACCGATGTGAGCGAGGTCGTCAAAAATACCGCCATTTAAAAGAGGAAAAGAATTTTGGACTTTGAACTGAAGCTGAAAGACTGAGAATGGGTGACTTTCAATATACTGCGAAAAACTCTCTGGGCGAAACTGTAATAGGGACCCTCACAGCGGATAACCGCGCCGCCGCTATTGCCATCCTGGAAGAAAAAAAACTCTTTCCCCTCGATATCGCCGATAAATCCGATGATATTCGCAAATCAGCCACTCACCGCAGAGTCAAAGCCAAAGATGTCGGCATCATGTACGGGCAGCTCTCGGACCTTCTGGGCAGCGGAGTGCCTCTGCTCAAGGCGCTCGACAGCCTCATTCGCAGCGGTGGCAACAAGAACTTGTGCGAGCTCCTCAAAGAAGTACGCGCCTCCGTTGCCGATGGCAGCTCCCTGACCGAAGCTTTCCGCCTCTTCCCCGAGGTGTTTCCTCCCCTGCAGACCGCCATGGTGCAGGCTGGCGAGCGGGCCAGCTTCCTTCATGATGTTTTGCAGAGCATGTCTGACTTCCTCGAACGTCTGGATGAGCTCCGCAGTAAAGTCGTCGGCTCGCTCATCTACCCGATAGCCCTGACCGTGATTGGTGGTCTGGTGCTCGTCGGTGCTCTCATCTTTTTCGTCCCCAAGTTTGAATCTCTCCTGGCCAACACAGAGATGCTTCTGCCTACCGCCATCGTCTTTGCTCTGAGCAATGCCCTGCGCAGCAGTTGGCATCTGATTGGGATGACCCTTTTTGCAGGGTCACTCCTATTCTGGGGAACCATTAAAAGCGAGGCTGGTAAAAGGATGATCGAGCGCTACCGGATGAAGATACCCTTTATCGGCAATGCCATGCGGATGGTCGCCATCTCCCGCTTCTGCCGTATTCTGGGTACTCTATTGGCCAATGGCGTCCCGCTCATTCAATCTCTGGCCATTGCCAAGGATGCCACAGGTTCAGCTTTGATGGCTGAGCATATCGCCAAAGCGATAGAGAATGTCCGCGATGGCAAGTCTCTCTCCGAACCTCTTCGTAAGGGCGGTCTCTTCCCTGACCAGGTCATGGCGATGCTCTCCACGGCCGAGGAATCCAATCGCCTCGATAAAGTCCTCCTCAACATTGCCGATACCGTCGAGCGCAGGACCAATCGCCAGGTCGATCAAGCCGTCCGCCTGATCGAGCCGCTGGTCCTCTGCCTTATTGCGGCAGGCATCGGTTTTATGGCAATTGGTCTCTTGCTGCCCATCTTCACCATGGCAGGCTCCCTGGGCAAGTAAAGGCAAAGACTAGTAGATAATCTTGAGCTGCCGCTGGCTGGCCTGGTTGGGAAAACGTATCCAAAGCAGTTGCGCTATCACATCCATTTTGAAATCGCTCAGCTTCTCCTCTCCCAGCCAAATCTCTTTGGGCGTAGCCGGCACCGAGCAGAGCATCACCGCCTGAGTCCCCGCAATTCCATCCACACGGCAACTCAAAGTACCATGCTCTTTTGATTTACCCTCACTCTGGAACTCTTCATCAAGCACTCGGCAGGCTGCTGCCAGTACGGAAGGCTTGCCCGGCTTCTGCGCCTTGTCCAAGTTCAGCAGAAAGTAACGGCTGCCGGGGGTGAAGTCAACACTCGTCAAGAGCTTGAGCTCCGGATCAAAAAGATTCACAAACCGCCCATCCACGCCCCAGGGGTCACCCTCCACTGATTCATCCAGGCCAGCCGCTATGAAGTAGTGCCCGCGCCTCAATGCCAGCGAGCTGCGTTCATCGAACTTCACCTTACGGCCACAGACCGCACGAAGTCGCTCCATGAAGAGCTCATCTCCATTGGCCGTAGCGGTAATAGATACCGGAACTTCTGGCTGCAGATAGACGCGGCCTCTGCCCGCACGATAAGTCTGACCTTCTTTGGCCGGTTGCTTCGGTTTTTCCTTTATGCCGAGGGTCTCCATCAAGTGATGCCGCGGCGTTGCATATTTCATGCTTCCGCTATTCCACCACTCTTTCACTCCGTTAAAGGGGTCCGCATCGTCATCCACAATGACCAGAATACCCCCCTTCTTTACCCACTCGGCAATCGGCGGGTGGACATCGGGACTGAGCGGCTTCATCCCGGAGTAGCTCAAAAGCAATAAGGCATAATCCTTAAGATAATCTTTGATTTCCACATTCTCCAACTGGACCATCTCCACTGGAATTCCCCGCTTGAGCAACGGCAGCGCCATCCCGTAAACATGCCCCAGATGCCGGTCACTCCCCAGCTCTCCGCGCTGGAACATCAATGAATCGCTGACCAGTTGCCCCACTCGGCTCGACTTGTGGTCCCAGGCCCAGTCGCTCTGGTTCATATCATTCAAGGCTCGCATGACCACCTGCAGTTCGGTGGCATACTCCGGAGGAATCCCCTGACGCTCCTCAGCCGGCACGCTGGAAGGGTATTTACCTCTAAAAACACGGTCAGGCCACGGCATGACCTCATAGCGCCAGACCTCCGGTTGCAGGAGCGAAGCGGTCAGTGTGGATTCCCAGTTTGTCCGGTAGTCATTCCAGTCATGGGCCGGATTATCCTCCACAGGGTCGTTCAGATACCAAACGATTCTGCCGGTGGAGCGTACCAGATTATACATGGAGGAGTACTCCAGAAATGCCGTCTCAAAGGTTCGTTCCTTGAGTGTCCCCTTGTAGAAGTTCGGCGTCCGCGAGGTTCCCGTCCAGACCTGAGCAATATATCCATCACATCCCTTCAGGCGGGCAAGGCTCGACTCAGGACTCACAATATCCCAGTGAGCATAGTTCAGAAGCGAGTGTGTCGGCACATAGCACTTCACCTCTTTGCCATGCTCGCGGTTATACTCCTGAATGAAATCGAAAACCTGCTGCAATGCCCGACGATAGAGATAATACTTGAGTTTGCTGGCCTTCCACTGGGCCTCCACGCTACCATGTGGAGCTTGCCAATCCTCCTGGTAATACTCCTTCCACTCCGCCTTGAAACCTTCCGAGTAGCCCGCTCTGACCCAGAATTCGGGCTCCTCCAGATGAATCGCCTCCACTCCGGCATCAAGCGCCCGCTTCACGCCAACACAGAGGAACTTGCCGTAGTTTTCACCCGGGGACATATAGTAAACGTCCCCGCCGTGGCTGATCTTATTGCCCGCGCGATCCGTCTGAGCCTCGTCTTCATGATTTTCCCCGTCAAAACGTCCATAAAGATAATCCTGATACTCCCCCCAGGAGACACCCGTCATCACATGTACGCGGTAACCACGCTCGCGCCAACCCTTTACCCGATTGGGCATTCCGGCGTCTATCCCATAAACAATTGCCACATCCGAGCAGAGATGGATATCATCAGCGTAAGGAGCGGCCACCTGGAAAGCAGTTCGCTCGAGCTTCTGCTGCGGATCACTCACGGCTCCAGTCGCGCCCCAGAGCGTCACCGCCGTCGCTACAAAGGCCAACGAGCTCAGAATTCCTGTCAGTTTCTTTTTCATATTCCGTTTTTTTCGGAAGTGTTAGAGTGATTCATCAGGATATTTTCCGCCACTTCGCAAAAGCGTTGCATCTCCTCTTCGCTGCCAATGCTGATGCGCAAGTAGTCCTTCACTTCTTCATCTGCCCACCAGCGCACCAATATTTTTTCTTCCCGCAAACGCTGGTACCACTCCTGGGCGCTCAAAAGAGGCGGCTTAACAAAAACAAAGTTGGCCTGGCTCGGATAGGTCAGGAATCCATGCATCGCAAACCAGAGGCGCATCTCGGAGCGTGTGTTTTTCACCCGCTCAAAGTTTTTCTGATAGTATTCCAGATTCTCCAGAGTCGCCTCAGCGGCAACCTGCCCCAGCCCGTTGACATTGTAGCTGCCGCGAATCTTATGCAGCGCTCCAATCAGCTCCTCAGAGCCGATAACATAACCAACCCGCTGAAAACAAAGTGAATACGCTTTGGAGAAGGTTCGTGCCACAAGCACATGCGGCATCTCCAGAGCCAGCTCCATCGCATTCTCATCAGCAAACTCCGCATAAGCTTCATCAAGCAGGATCACCCCCTTCTGCACTGCGCAAAGTTTTTCGAGCTCAGCGGTCTTATAGCCGCGCCCTGTCGGCGCATTGGGTGTGGTGACAAAGCTCAGCGCCGCTTCAAAATCCCATTTTCCCTCAGACTTTAACTGCTCGGCTGATGCGATCCCAAAATCAGGAAGCAGTGGCACCGGATTGCGCAAAGCTCCCGCCGAATCCGCCAGAACCGGATAAAGGCTGTAGCTGGGCCAGAAGTATTGCACCGTACTGCCCGAGCGCTCACCAGCCTCAATATCCTTGCCTGCCGGCTCCACAAAAGCACGTATCGCCAGCTCCAGCACTTCATCAGAACCGTTGCCGACCAGAATATTCTCTTTCTTGCAGCCATGCAGCGCCGCCAGCTTTTCTCGCAAACCATCGGCGCCCGGGTTGGGGTAACGCCTCAGGCGCCCATCCACCGCTTCTTTTATTTTCTCTAATACAGCCGGAGCCGGTGAATACGGATTCTCATTGGTATTCAGACGTATCAACCCCTTTGCGGTTAGTTGCTCCCCGGGCACATACGGGGCAAGCCCCTCCACCAGCGGACGAATCAAACTTTTCCTCATTTTCTAAATCAACTTCAACTATCTGGCCAGTGAATAGACTTGGCGGCCGGCCACCCAGGTCCCATGCACTCTCCCCTTGATGGGCCAGCCATCGAAAGGCGAGTTCCGCGATTTGCTCGCACCTTTTGCTGCTTCGTAAATCCACTCTTCATCGGGATCAAACACCGTTATATCGGCCGGCGCCCCGACGCTGAGCGTCCCTTTATCAATCCCCAGCAACTGTGCGGGAGCTGCCGTAAACTTCCCAATCACCTCTGAAAGCGAGAGTATCTGCCGGTGATAAAGAGAGGTTAGCGCAACCCCCAGCTCCGTTTCCAATCCAATAATCCCAAAAGGCGCCACATCATACTCCACCTCTTTTTCATAGCCGCAGTGCGGAGCATGGTCGCTTGAAATCACATCAAGGGTCCCATCGCGCAGCCCTTCAATCAAAGCCGCACGGTCTTCTGCTGCTCCCAGGGGCGGATTCATTTTGAAGTGCGTGTGGTAGCGGCTCCACTTCGGTTGGCTGGCTTCTTTTCCGATTCCGCTAAAAACATCAAAGTATCCGGCGCCATCACCTTTCCAAAACTCTTCGCTGCCGGCCAGAGCCGCATCAGTCAGCGTAATATAATGTGGGCAGGTCTCGGCATAAACTTTCACCCCTTCGGCCTTGGCCCTGCGAATCATTGAGACGCTCTCTGCGCTGCTGATATGCTGGCAATACATCCGGGCCCCAATCTTTTTGGCCAGAAGGATATTGCGTCCCACCACGACCTCTTCGCCCAGGCTCGGCCAGCCGCGCAGCCCCAGATGCGTGCTCCAGTAGCCGGCATGCATCACCCCATCGCTGGTCGCGCTTGTATCCTGGCAGTGGTCCATCACCAGCAAATCAAAAAGCTGGGCATATTCCACCGCTCGGCGCATCAGGTCATTATTTTGAATACAATAACCGTCATCGGTAATCGCCACCACCCCGGCGCTTTTGAGCCCTCCAATGGGGGCCATCTCTTCACCTGCCAATCCCTTGCTGATCGCTCCGGTAATGAGCACATTGACCAGCGCCTCCTTGCGGCAACGCTCCATCACGAAGGCCACCGTACTCGGGTTATCAATAGCCGGAGTGGTATTGGGCATACATACCACGCTGGTAAAACCGCCGCGAGCGGCCGCCTCGGTACCGGTCCGGATCGTCTCTTTTGCCGATTGGCCAGGCTCGCGCAGATGCACGTGCATATCGATTAGCCCCGGGCAAACCACCTTGCCTTTGAGGTCGATACGCTCTGCCTGCGCAACCTTTTCTTCGGGGATTTCAGCCCCCACCGCCGCGATCTTACCATCCTCGATCAGCAGCTCACCCTTCATATCCAGCCCGTTGGCTGGGTCCACTATTCTTGCATCTTGAAGCAACACCAGGCCCATGCGCATACACTAGCCATTTAAGGCTCCATACTCAATGCAAATCTATAATGAATAAGACCCGCCATCCTCCTGGACAGCAGGCCTTACTCCCTCACCTTCTTGGCATAGATGCCCCCTTTGCAGATGAACTGACAGGGGGAAATGAAAAAACTATTCTACAACCTCGTTAATATCGACGGTCATTTGCAGGGCGATCCTCTTGTCAATCTCACTGGCCAGAGGGATGTTGGTTCCACCGCCCTTGGTCCGCACCTGAGTGGTTACACGCACATTACCTTCGGCATCATCCACTTTTACGTAAACCGTACTGGTATCCACCTTGCCCTGCAGGGAAAGGGTAATCGTGTTCTCACCATAAAGATTGCCCATGGTGGCAAGCACTTTTTTGGCAGCCTGGAACGCGATGTCCATCGTCACGGGTGCCTCATAGGTACTGGTGATCTTATCGGTAACCATCGGGTTGCCCATCTTCTTGCCGCCATCAACCGTTCCCACGCAGCCGGCCAAAATCGCAGCAAAGCAAAAGAGCGCCATGGTTTTCAGAAACATTCTTATCGTCATCATAAAGAGTTACTTCTATTTTAGTTATAAATTCTCGTTAAGAGGGTTACTACCCGTTACCCTGCTAACCAATAGGAACAGGAAAGCCAGTTACTGTCAAGCTCAGCCTCTTTATCTGCTCTTTTTTCAGAAGTAGCCCGCTGCCCCTAATTAAGCTTGATGCAGCCGGAGCTAATCAGGGCCATTGCACAAATAAATAAGGCTAAAACAATCCTCATACAGCTTTATTCCTCAGCAGCTCTATCCCGTGGTTTGCACAAACCGTTTCGGCAACACCGACCGGATTGCTCTGCTCTGTCGCACTTATGAAACCACCCCGGGGCCGGTCTTGTCAAGCCTGGGCAGCGGTTTATCTCAAAATTCAAACAGGAAAAAAGAGGAGCTCTATCGGACACCTACTGAACCGGTGGTAAAAAATAAACTTTGCCCGGCTCAATCATCCCGGCAGTCGTAAGCTCCAGACCATTCAGGCTCAGCTCCACTTTCCGTGAGTGGCTCTCACTGAAAAACCTGAGCAGCCCACGCCAATCCATCGGCATTTCATACTGAATCAGCCGGCCTCCCTTGATATCCGCCAGGCGTTTGGCCGCGGCTATCGCCTCAGCTTCTCCCCCGAGCTCATCAATCAAACCAACGTGATAAGCCTCACTGCCCAAAAGAATTCGCCCGTCGGCATACTCCTCCCAGTTATCGACCAGCGGCCGCGCCTGCACCAGCTCCTGCCGTGATTCCTGAGTCCTCCCCTCTTTTACGACCTTCTTGAAGCGGCCATACATATTGTCTATCAAGGCCTGCATCATCTCTTTTTCTTCCGGAGCAATATCCTCCTCCTTACGGCTGGGGCTCAGCATATCCTTGAAGCGCCCGCTCTTATAGACCATCGGTTTGACTCCCACCTTGTCGAGCAAGCCGCGATAATTGTATGAGCTGGAAATCACCCCGATGCTGCCGACAATCGACATTTCATGCGCAACCACCCATTGGCAGGGAGCGCTCACGTAGTAGCCGCCAGAGGCCGCCATACTGTTAATCCAGGCGACTACCGGTTTTTTGGAAAGGTTATGGAATCTTTGAATCTGCGCCGCAATCAGGTCACAGGCAAAAGCCTCCCCACCGGGAGAATCCACCCGCAGAATAACCGCGCGAACCTTGGGGTCGTTCCTCGCCTTGTTGAGCTGCTTTTCAATCTGCCCCGGGCTTATGCTCACCCTGCTGGCATAACGGCTACTGCCCGGATCAAAGATAACCCCGCTCATCTCAATCAAAAGAATCTTGTTGCCCGCATCATCGCCCAGGTCCCTACGGAGAATGATCTCCGACAGATCACTGGAGCCATCATAAAGGTTCTGGCTTTCAGGGCAGCTTATACTCTCTTGTAAAACATATTTTAAGCCCGAGCCCATCTTGCTCAAAACCAGCAGCAGCGTTGCGCAGCCAGTCACAAAACAGACGATGATGGCAATCCAAAACCACTTCCATCCCGAGCTCTTTCGCTTTGCCTCTGCCGCAGCAGCGGGAGCCGCAGGGACCGGCGATGGTGATGACGCATGTACAGGAGGTTCTTCACTCATAATTTTATTCTAATAAATGGATTCTGACTCTACTTTTTCACGGCGCTACCCACTGCCTCCTGGATACTCGCAAACCCATTGGCCTTGAGAAGCTCCTGAAGCCCAAGATTAATTTTCTTAACCACCAGCGGCCCTTCATAAACCAGGCTGGTAAATATCTGTAAGAGCGATGCACCGTGGGTGATCTTCTCCCAGGCATCTTCAGGCGTAAAAATTCCACCCGACCCGATGATTGGCACCTTCCCCTCCGTCCGCCGGTAGAGGTATTCAATCACCTCAGTGCTCCGCTTCCGAAGCGGTTTGCCGCTCAGGCCTCCAGTTTGGGCATAAACTTTCTTCACCTTGGGGTGATCGCTTTTTGGCCGTGCAATCGTCGTATTGGTCGCCACGATTCCGGCGATTTCCAGCCTCGGTATCAGCTCTACGATATCTTCGAGCGCCTCGGAGGTAAGCTCCGGCGCCACTTTGAGCAGTATCGGTTTGGGGGCCTCTTGTCCCTTCCGGTTGTGCTCTTGCAACTGCGAGAAAATCGCCCTGAGCGCCTCTTTGTCCTGCAGCTTACGCAAATTCGGCGTATTTGGCGAGCTTACGTTCACCACAAAAAAATCGGCCAGCTCCTTCAGTTCCCTGAAAGAACTAGCATAATCCTGCGGTGCTTCCGCCAGCGGCATCTTCTTGGATTTGCCCAGGTTAATCCCCACCGGGTGGCTGGGCCAGCGCCCCTTCTCTTTGCAATGGCTGAGCACCTCGGCCAACTTTTGCGCTCCCTTGTTATTGAAACCCATCCGGTTGACAATTGCCTCCTCCCGAACGGCACGGAATACGCGTGGCAACGGGTTGCCCGGCTGTGCATACCAGGTCACGGCTCCCAGCTCGCTAAACCCAAACCCCATCGATTCCCAGGCCCTCAGCGCCACACCCGCCTTATCCATCCCGGCCGCCAAACCGACCGGATTGGGGAAGCTCAGCCCAAAAAGTGAAACTGGCAGCTCCGGTGATTTACAAAAAGAACGCATCGCGGCGCTCAGAAGTGCCGAAGCGCTCACCCATTCCAATCCCTTGAGCGTCACATTGTGTACAAACTCCGGATCAAAAGAAAACAGGACCGGTCTGGCCAAATATCTATAACACCATTCCAACATGTTCAGCCTCTCTCAAATTTCTCTTTCACTCAGCGCACTGTGATTACCGGCCCGCTTATCGAACACCTTCACCGATACCCCCTCCTGCAATACGAGCGAATGCGAGGGGACACTCTCGGTCAGGTAGACGTTGCCGCCAATCGTGCTCCGCTCCCCAATCACCGTGTCGCCTCCCAGGATGGTCGCCCCAGGATAAATCGTTACATGATCATGAATCGTCGGATGCCGGATAACGCCCCGCAGTTTCTGGCCCGCTGCCGTCGATTTCGCACCCAGGGTCACCCCATGGTACATTTTTACATGGTTGCCGATTCTGCAGGTCTCGCCCACCACCGTTCCCGTACCATGGTCAATAAAAAAATGAGTCCCTATGCAGGCCCCCGGGTGAATATCAATGCCGGTGCGTGAGTGAGCCCACTCGGTCATCAGCCGCGGGATAACCCCCACCCGCATCCGGTAGAGCACATGCGCCATTCTTTGAACCGCGATGGCCTCGATAAAGGGATAGGCGACGATGACCTCTTCACGGCTCGGCGCCGCAGGGTCTCCGGCAAAGGCCGCCTCGGCATCTGTCTCCAGCAAATCGCGTATTGTTGCAAAGTGCGAAAGAAAGAGCGACACGACCTCGGAAGCCATCTGCTCCAGGTCTGCATCCTGATACTCCTGCGCCGGAGAAAAATCCAAACTTTTGAAAACCTCCTCCTCCAGTCGCGCACTGACCGAGCCGGCCAATGTCTGGGTCCGGTATCTCAAGCCCTGCATCGCCACCGGGTAGCCCTCAAAAAACCCGGGTAGCAGCAGATGCAACAGATCCTCGGTGATCTGTGCAATCCCTGTCTTGGAGGGCAAATTGGCCCCATCTACATTGTTAATTATTCCGGTCTTCGTGTAGGACTCCAGGAGCCCATCCACCAAAGGTTTCAAAGCATCGCTCATGCTGCCGGCTATTATCTTATTTTCTTCACCTCCGTGCAAGAAAGTAACTGATAAAGATAAAGATTTGCATGTTTGGGAGCTCTTAAGAGGGTAACTCTTCAATATAGCAGCCAGCGCAAAAGAGATAGAAAATACTTTTTGTTTTCCTTTTCTTAAAATTATGGCATAGTGGAGACGTCTGCGCCACCAAGGCGCGTCTATCTTTCAGAAAAAGAATATGCCATTAACTACAACCAAAGATTTGTTTGCCAAAGCGTTAAAAGGCAAATATGCCCTTGGGGCATTCAATGTGAATAACATGGAGCTCGTTCAGGCGATCGTTTCCGCCTGTGAAGAAGAAAAAGCTCCTCTGATTCTTCAGATATCCAAAGGCGCTCGCAGCTATGCCAACCCGGTCTACCTCAAAAAGTTGATCGAAGCTGCAGTAAGCCTCTCCAATATTCCGATCGCCGTCCATCTGGACCATGGAGACTCCTTCGAGCTCTGCAAAGAGTGTATCGATGAAGGCTTCACAAGCGTGATGATCGATGGCAGCCACCTTCCCTTTGAGGAAAACATTGAGCTGACCAAACAAGTGGTGGAATATGCCCATGCCCATGGTGCAGTTGTGGAAGCTGAGCTTGGTAAATTAGTCGGCTCTCAACATGATGATGGCGAAGACTCCGGCGAGTTCAACCTCTCCAGCGTCTACACCGACCCCAAAGAAGCGGTTGAATTTATTAAAGCCACCGGAGCTGACTCTCTGGCCGTAGCCATTGGCAACTCCCATGGCGCCTATAAATTTACCGGTGAACAGCACCTGGACCTTGAACGCCTCAAGGCCATTAAAGCTGCACTGATGGAAGCCGGTCTGGGTGATTACCCGCTGGTCCTTCATGGTGCCTCTTCCGTCCCTCAGCATCTTGTGGCAGAAATTAACAAGTACGGTGGCGCGCTGCCCGGAGCCCAGGGTGTGCCCGAGAGCGATATCGAAGTCGCCCGCCGCACCGGCTGCGCCAAGGTCAATATCGATACTGACCTGCGCCTGGCTCTGACCGCTGGCATCCGCAAAGTCTTCACGGAAAACCCGAAGGAATTCGATCCCCGTAAATACCTTGGCCCTGCCAGAGAAGAAGTTAAAAAGCTCGTCCGCCATAAGGTTCGCAACGTGCTTTGTTGCGCCGGCCATGCTTTTGACTAAACCGAAAGAGATTTTGATTTAAATCCTTTTAAAAGGCCCTCTCTCATCAGTAGAAGAGGGCTTTTTCCTTTTCGGGTTGCTCTTCCCGGCCACATCCTTATAATCAGCGGCAACTTGAAGAGTCTCTCTTCTGGTCTCTCTGTAAGCTCTCTTCAAAGGCGTAAGCTCTTTGGTTACTGGTGTCTATGCAAAAAATTCATGTCAGCCGCAACGGAAAAGTTGAAGGTCCCTACTCCCTGGAGACCATCCAGGAGAAAATCCTCTCTCAAGAACTCTCTTCAACAGACTGGGTCTGGTGGAAAGGCCAAAAAAACTGGACTTCTATCAAGACTTTACCCGGACTGCAATTTCCTTCCGATCCCCTCACCCCCGGCCAGCTCGATGTAGCCCCAGAACCTCAGACCGATGAGCCCAGGGAAACTGAGCGGACCCAATACTCCACCGGCGGCCAGGCAAGCTCTGCATCCTCAACCACGGAGGAAGCTCAGAAAGAACCTGACAACCCTGAGCCGGAAGCTCACTCCCCCGGTATCACGGTTCCCGATTTCCGTGTCGAGCATCTGCTGTGGATAACCGCAGGCTGGTATTGGCTCAGAGCCCTGGCCTTCAAGGCAATCCCAATCCACCTGGTCGCACTCTTTCCAATTCTCCTCCTTTTTAGCATCACTCTTATAATACCCAACCCGTTCGCTTCTCTCTGCTCCGCTCTGCTGCCTGCAGTCGTAGCCCCCTGGAGCTGGATCATTATGGAGCAGTTCCGCCATCATCCGGTTCGAATGGAGGAGCTCTTTGGTGCCTACTTCAGGGCACCGCTGCCGCTCATCTCCCTGGGTCTGGTTAGCCAGTTGCCGCTGCTTTTTTTATTATTTATCGGTGATCAGGAAAAGGCCACTCAACTGATTTTCTTCTGCTCGCTATTGATCTCTTTTTTCCTTTTCTACTCGATGAATCTCCTTGTGGATAAAAGAGTTTCTCTTCTGGATGCAATCACTTTCAGCTTCCAGGCCGTTAATTTTCAGTTCTTCCCAATGCTGCTTTATTTCTTTCTGCTTGGCGCGGTAACAGCCAGCGGTTTTATTCTGTTCAAATTCCTGGGGCTTTTTACATTAATGATCGCCTATACCTCCACGATCTTCGCCTATCTCTGGGTCTTTAGCCGCGATTCGCTCCCCACTCCAAAGCGCCCCCAGGAAAACCAACCGGCCAATAAACAGTAACTCTCTGCGAAAGCTGATGTTCAATACCTTGTGCAGTAGATTATACCAGAGTCTATTCTTGCCAATAAAGCGATAAAAACTTAAAATTCAAAGACGTCGCTGGACGCTGAAAGATAATGAAAAAGTATTTGTTCTACGGGCCGCTGCTGGCATTGTTATCGCTCAATCTTTTCTACGGAGCAGAACTGTATTGGTCAGCTCAGGCTCAAGATGAGAGCGAAAGAGAGTCTTCCTACCAGAGCATGGAGCTCTTCACCCGCGTCATGGAGAAGGTTCGCTCTGATTACGTCGATGGAGACAAGGTCTCCTATAACGACCTGATCCAGGGTGCTCTCAAAGGAATGCTCAGCTCTCTGGACCCGCACAGCGAGTTCATGACCGTTGAGAAATACGAAGACCTAAAGGCCGATACGGAGGGCTCCTTTGGCGGAGTCGGCATTCAGGTCGGCATCCGAGATAACTACCTCACGGCCATCGCACCGATGGAAGATACACCTGCATTCAAGGCAGGCGTCATGCCCGGAGACCGCATTATTAAGATTGGCGATCTGATCACCCAGAAAATGAGCCTCCAGGATGCCGTCAAGGAGCTCCGCGGCGAGCCCGGCACCGATGTCACTATCACCATTTCTCGTCCCTCCAGCGGTATGGTCAAAGAAATCACCCTCACCCGCGCCATCATCAAAGTCGATACGGTCAAGGATATCGACGGCAAGCGCCAGTTCAATCTGGATACCAACCATATCGGCTACGTACGCCTCACCGGCTTTGGCGAGCAGACCACCTCCGACCTTGCCGATGCTCTCGAAAACTTCAAAAAACAAGGCATTAAAGGCCTCATTCTTGATTTGCGCAACAACCCGGGCGGGCTCCTCAATCAGGCTGCAATGGTCTGCGAGTTCTTCCTCCCCAATGGGCAACTGATCGTCTCCACGGAGGGCCGTGCCGCACCCAAGAAAATCGAGTACCACTCCCGCGGCAAAGACCGGCTGCCAGGAGTCCCAATGGTCGTCCTGGTCAATACGGCCAGTGCCAGCGCCTCGGAGATCGTCTCCGGCTGCCTGCAGGATTGCAAACGCGCCCTCATCCTGGGGGAGCAAACCTTCGGCAAAGGCTCAGTGCAAAGCATCGTCGGGCTGCCCGATGGCTCCGCCCTGCGCCTCACCACAGCCAAGTATTACACTCCCAGCCACAAAGTGATTCACGAAAAAGGGATTACCCCCGATATCATCGTCCCGATGACCCCAGAGGAAGAAGAGGCCCTTTATATTCAGAAACTGGTGGGAGCCGAGGAAATCCTCAAAAATCTGGATGAAAAAAAGCGTGCCTTTGCTGAAAGCGTCAAAGATATCCAGCTTGAGCGCGCCCAAGACCTCCTCATGGGAATGCAGATACTCGCTGGAAAATAGAAAAAACCTCAAACACCCTGTTCGTGGATAAGTGCGTAAGTGCGTTTTCGTCTTTCCACGAACGTGGCCTTTAGAGAGATAGCGTTGAAATTACTGGCACTGGAAACTTCTTGCGATGAAACAAGCGCCGCGGTCATTGAAGACGGGCGCATCCTCTCCAACGTCGTCTCTTCGCAGGTGCGCCTGCATGCCGAGTATGGCGGCGTCGTCCCGGAGCTGGCCACCCGTGAGCATCTCAAGAATCTGCCCATTGTCACCCGTCAGGCTTTGCGGGAGGCCCACACACCGGCCGGAGAGCTTGATGCAATCGCAGCCACACGCGGCCCAGGTCTCCCCGGCGCTCTTCTGGTCGGCCTCAAAGCGGCGCAGAGCATGGCATTTGTCCTGGATAAACCTTTTCTTGGCATTCACCACCATGAGGGCCATCTCTACTCAGCCTGGATTGAGCAGGATGCCAGCGTCACTGCGCCAATGCCCCGAATGAACATGGAGGATTTTGAGCCGGCCATTGCTCTGGTGGTGAGCGGCGGCCATACGCTTCTGGTCCATGTAGAGTCTCCCCTGAAACATACGGTCCTGGGCAGTACGCTTGATGATGCCGCCGGTGAATGCTTTGATAAAACGGCCAAGCTCCTGGACCTACCCTACCCCGGCGGCCCCATAATGGACCGACTGGCTGCAGGCGGCAACCCCAACGCCTTTGATTTCCCCAGACCGCTCCTCCACAAACCGGGGTTTGACTTCAGCTTCAGCGGTCTCAAAACCTCCGTCCGCTACTTCCTGCGTGACCACCCCGAAGTTGCCCAGAGCGATCAGGGTTTGCGCGATCTCTGCGCCAGTATCCAGAACGCCATCGTGGAAGTTCTGGTGGGCAAGACCCTTCAGGCCGCCAAAAAACTGAAAGTTCGCTGCATCAGCGCTTCCGGCGGCGTCAGCGCCAACAGCCACCTCCGTGCAACTCTGGCCCAGGCCTGCCAGCGCCGCAAAATAAAACTCCGAATGGCCTCCGGAACCCTCTGCGCCGATAACGCCGGCATGATTGGCGCCCTGGCCTGGCTCAAACTCTCACTGGGTGCCCAGACAGACCCTCTCGACCTGGAACCCAAACCAGGCTGGGAAATCCCTTCAGCCACACTAAAGGCCTCCACAACATGAGCGCTAACAAAAAGAAAGTCTTAATCGTTGTCGAAAACCTGCCCGTCCCGCTGGACCGCCGCGTCTGGCAGGAGTCATGTGCGCTGCGGGATGCCGGCTACGAGGTGGCGGTCATTTGCCCCAAAATGCGCGGCTACAATGCAGCTTATGAAGAGCTTGAGGGCATCCATATCTATCGCCACTGGATATCTGATGAAGCCGGCGGCTTTCTGGGCTTCTTTGCCGAGTATGCCTCTGCACTCTGGGGTGAGTTCTGGCTCACCTGGAAAGTTTGGCGCCGCCATCGCTTCAAGGTAATCCACCTTTGCAACCCTCCCGATTTACTCTTTTTGCTCACGCTCCCTTTCAAGCTCCTGGGTGTAAAGGTCATCTATGACGTTCATGACGTCTGGCCGGAGTTCTTCGAGGCCAAGTTTGGCAAGCGCGGCCTCTTCTACTGGGCCGTGCGGGCCGCTGAGCGCGCCTCCCACTTCTTCGCTAATATCGTGCTGGCCACTAATGAATCGGTGAAAGAGGTCGCTCTGGAGCGCGGAAAAAAACGTGCTGAAGATGTCTTCGTCGTCCGCACGGCCCCCTCAATGCGAACGGCTGAGGTCGCGGCGGATATCACCCTCAAGCGGGGCCGCCGGTTCCTGGTCGGCTATGTGGGCGTCATGGGCAATGCCGATGGCGTGCAGTATCTGGTGGAGGCCGCCAACCATATTGTCCACAAACTGGGACGCAGCGATGTTCAGTTCCTCCTGATGGGGACCGGCCCCGAATATCAAAGCCTCCTTGAGATGCGGGCCCAAAAAAATCTGGAAGAGTTTGTCGATATGCCTGGCCGTGTCTCCAATGAATTCCTTTTCACCGCCCTGCAAACGATTGACCTGGGTGCCTCGGCTGACCCCATCAATTCCTATAACAACCACTGCACAATGAATAAAGTCCTTGAGTACATGGCGTTTGGCAAGCCGCAAGTCATGTTTGACCTCAAGGAGGGGCGCGCCTCTGCCGGCTCAGCTTCGCTCTACATCCCCGAAAACTCGGCTGAAGCTCTGGCTCGCGGTATTCTGGAACTTTTGGACAATCCCGAACGCCGTGAAAAAATGGGCATCGAAGGTAAAAGACGCTTTACGGAAGAACTCAACTGGGAAAAATCGGTTGAAAACCTCAAGGCAGCCTATCAAAAAGCTCTGGAAGGCTGACAGCCAACTGCTCCCCCCCTCTTTTTGCCATCCCCTGCACAGGAAAAGGCCTCCTTTCGGAGGCCCTTCGCTTTGCTATTGGCTATAATTGACGTTGTAATTAACGTTGAGGCGCGGTTCTGCGCTGAGGCCGTTCACCAGCACCCGGACGCTCCCCTCTCTCCGGAGGCGAGACTCTGTTAAACTGGGTGCCAAAACCCGGACCGCTTCCTGGGCCAGGCCCTGCACCCATTCCAGGTGCGCGCATCTGCCGCCGCATCTGCTCCTGGTACTTGGTGAAGTTTTCTTCGCCCAGTATCTCTTTGAGCTTGGCCTCCTGTTCGGCCTGGCTCTTCTGCATCAGTTCTCTGCGCTCTTCGGCCGAGAGGTTCATCGACCGCTCGCGCATTCCCTGCATCTCCCTGTTGCGTTCTTCAAAGAACTTCGTCAGTTGAGTCTTCTGTGTATTGCTCAGCTCAAGCGTACGGCTCAAAGCTTCTACCTGCCGCTCTGGGGTCATCTGCATACCGGGTGCCTGCTGCATCTGCCCAAAACGGACTCCCATTTCCTGGAACTTCGCAAAGTTCTCTTCTCCCAGGATCTTCTTAATCTTATCCTGTTGCTCGGTGCGCAGCTTCTGCTGAGCTTCGCGCCGCTCTATTGCCGTCATATTCCGGCTACTGGTCCGAAACTCTTCGTTTTCTTTGGCGCGGGCTTCCAGGCACTCTTTGAGCTCCTTCTGCTGCTTCTCAGTCAGCTTGAGCTCCGCCGCCACCCGCTCTACCTGTTGGTCGATCGTGAGAGGAGCCGGACCCTGGGGACCCATCTGGCCCATCATTCTGCCACGGAAATCCGGAGAGTTGTAGGTCGCATACTGCTCTTCAGTGAGAATGGCCTTGATCTTGGCATCCTGCTCTTCCATCAGTTTGCGCATACCTTCCTGGCGAGCCGGGCCAGCCCCAAGGGCCGCCATCGCTTCGCGCTGTTCATCAAAAAGAGCCACAATCTTATCTTGTTGCTCCTGGCTGAGTCTTAAAGAACGAGCCAACATCTGAGCGCGCTGCTCAGAGTTCATCATGCGCTGAGCACCCATCTGGCCCAGTTGTTGACCCTGTCCCATTCTCATTTGGCCCATTTGATTGGTACCACGTCTGGCCTGGCGGTTTGCCTGTTGGGCCTGTATATCCTGCGCGAAAAACGCACAACTGGCGATGATCGCCACAACTAATGATAGTTTCTTCATTTCTTTACCTGTTTAAATTTTGCAAACCTGTAAGTCTCTGAACACTGTAAATGCCACAGATTCCACAATGATATAAACCGCCAGACAGGCAAAGTTTCAAACAATTGCATAATTACTACAGAAACTTTTAGCTGCCTGTGACAAAGCTGTGACACAAAGACAATAGAGCTGGGACATCTTGTCGCTTTCATCCTAAAAAAATCGCACCAAAAAAAACCTTTCCTTCTGTTTTCATCTTTATATTAAGCTTATAATGAATCAGTTATAAAGATATAAAAACATATTGGCACCTCAGTTGCTCTATAATGTCAGGGCGAGTGCATGAGCCAGCGTGCTCAGCACTCCCCCCAAGAAGGGATATTTTACTAATATGGCGAAAGTTTTAGGCATAGATTTGGGTACAACTAACTCCTGCATGTCGGTTATGGAAGGTGGAGAACCGACCGTGCTGGAAAATTCAGAAGGTAAACGCACCACTCCATCAGTAGTAGCATTCAGCAAAAACGGGGAGCGACTGGTCGGTGAATCGGCCAAGCGTCAGGCAGTCACCAATCCCCGCAATACCATTTATTCAGTCAAGCGCTTCATGGGGCGCAAATATGATGAAGTAAAGGGCGAACTCAAGCATATACCCTACAAGGTCGTGCGTGCTCAAAATGGTGATGTCGCCATTGAGGTGGAAGTCCAGGGCGAAACAAAAACTTTCAGCCCGCCGGAGATTTCCGCGATGATCCTCTCCAAACTGAAGAGCGACGCCGAAATGCGTCTGGGCGAAACCATCACCCAGGCGGTCATTACCGTGCCGGCCTACTTCAACGATTCTCAACGTCAGGCGACCAAGGATGCCGGCCGCATCGCCGGTCTGGATGTCCTGCGCATCATCAATGAGCCGACCGCAGCCTCCCTGGCCTACGGCCTGGATAAGAAGAAGGATGAAAAAATCGCTGTCTATGACCTGGGCGGCGGCACCTTCGATATCTCCATTCTGGAAATCGGCGACGGCGTCTTTGAAGTCAAAGCCACCAATGGCGATACCCACCTGGGCGGCGATGACTGGGATAACACCCTGATGGATTACATCCTCAGCGAGTTCAAAGCCCAAAACGGAATGGACCTGAGCAACCAGCCCGACGCCATGCAGCGCATCAAGGAGGAAGCCGAAAAGGCTAAAATCGCCCTCTCCAGCGCACAGACTTTTGATATCAACCTGCCCTTCATTACAGCCGACGCTACCGGCCCCAAACATATCCAGATGACCCTGAGCCGCTCCAAGCTCGAGAGCATCTGCGACCCTCTGATCCAGAGAACCATCACGCCGGTCAATAACTGCCTGCGCGATGCCGAGCTCAGCGCCAATCAGGTCAATGAGCTGGTTCTGGTCGGCGGTATGACCCGTATGCCCAGCGTTGTCGATGCCGCGCGCCAGATCGTCGGCAAACAACCGCACCAGGGGGTCAACCCCGATGAGGTGGTCTCAATCGGTGCAGCCATTCAGGGCGGCGTCCTCAAGGGCGATGTTAAAGATGTCCTGTTGCTCGACGTCACCCCGCTTTCACTGGGTATCGAGACGATGGGCGGCATTTTCACCAAGCTCATTGAGCGCAATACCACCATCCCGACCCGTAAATCGGAAGTTTTCTCGACAGCCAGCGATAACCAGCCCGGAGTCGAAGTCCATGTCCTGCAGGGCGAGCGCCAGATGGCACGTGACAACAAGACAATCGGCCGCTTCCAACTGACCGATATTCCGCCGGCTCCGCGAGGGGTGCCGCAGATCGAAGTCACCTTCG
>LSQX01111830.1_pt1 | contig 28284 bp, 30 predicted proteins | sample 654561 | NCBI WGS metagenome assembly LSQX01 (sample SAMN04489861, study PRJNA283612) | anaerobic digester metagenome | isolation source: 4 biogas reactors fed with cattle manure at either 37C or 55C with and... | place: Denmark: Kongens Lyngby | collected 2014
TCAACGATCCTCAAGTGATCCTGCGTTAATCGCCGAGAGGCCCCGGACCATTGGTCCGGGGCTTTTCTTGTTCCCGGATGATCATGCCTCCGGGCGTTGCTTGAATGATTGGACACACAGAAGGGGAGAGGCCATGGTCGAACTGGGGCTGGACACATTCGGGGACGTGACGGTGCGTGAGGACGGTACGCGCGAATCAGCCGCTCAGGTCATCCGCAATCTGATCGAGCAGGCGGTCCTCGCCGACGAGACCGGCGTCGACTTCATCGGAGTGGGAGAGCACCATCGCGACGACTTCGCGGTGTCCGCTCCGGAGATCGTGCTCGCCGGCATGGCGACGCGTACGCAACGGATCCGGCTCGGATCGGCGGTCACCGTGCTGAGTTCTGATGATCCCGTCCGCGTGTTCGAGCGCTTCTCGACTGTCGACGCACTGTCCAACGGCCGGGCCGAGGTCATCCTCGGACGTGGCTCGTTCGTCGAGTCCTTCCCGTTGTTCGGGTTCGATCTGGCGGACTACGAGGAGCTGTTCGCCGAGAAGCTCGACCTCTTCGCCCACCTCCTCGACGAGAAGCCTGTGACCTGGGAGGGGCGACTGCGGGCGCCACTGAAGAGCGCGGACGTGCATCCGAAAACCGAGAGTGGCTCGCTCAAGACGTGGATCGCGGTGGGCGGCTCGCCCCAGTCGGTGGTTCGTGCGGCGTCCTATCGCCTGCCGCTCATGCTGGCCATCATCGGCGGACCTGCTGATCGCTTTCGTCCCTTCGTGGATCTCTATCGCCAGACGTTGGCTCAGATCGGCGGCGAGAGGCTGGCGGTGGGCGTCCACTCTCCGGGACACATCGCGCCCACGGATGACCAGGCCCGGGACGAACTTTTCCCGCACTTCAAGGCGAACAGGGACCGTATCGGGGCCGAACGCGGCTGGCCGCCGGTTGGGCGCGGCGAGTTCGACCGCGAGATCGACAGGGGCGCGCTCTATGTCGGCTCACCCGACACCGTGGCGCACAAGATCGCCGACACCGTGCGGACGCTCGATCTCGATCGATTCGATCTCAAATACAGCAATGGACCAATGCCCCATGCGCAGTCGATGCGCGCGATCGAGCTCTATGGCACCCGCGTGATCCCACGCGTCCGCGATCTGCTGGCGCAGTGAGCGTCCCGGCCGCGCCGCTCGGGGGGCGCGGCTGCGGCCGGGACGTACCTCGATGGTACGTCGATGGAGTGAACAACAGGATCGATCCACCCCAAAGTAGGTATCCATTTATCGACTTATGGCTAGGCTGGGACAGGTCCGATCGGTTAGCCGCTCGATGCGGCTGCCCCATTTCAATGGAGAGTGCCGTGCCAGACAAGCCCTATTCCGAACGACTCGTTCCCGGTGCACCCGGCAGCGAGCCCCCCAGCGTCGCAGAACCCACCGATCCCCGCGGACCCCTCGCGCCGAAGTCAGATCAGTCCGAGCCGGCGGCTGTCAGCGCCACGGGCGCCACGGCGGGAGAGCGGCAGCAACAGGGCCCCACCCTTACCACCGCACAGGGCGCACCCCTGAGGGACACCGACCATTCCCTGAAGGCCGGTCCGCGCGGACCGGTGCTGCTGCAGGACCATCACCTGCGTGAGAAGATCATGCACTTCGACCACGAGCGCATCCCCGAGCGCGTGGTCCATGCCCGCGGCGCCGCCGCTCACGGAACCTTCGAATCCAACGGCAAGGCCAGCAAGCTGACGAAGGCGGCCTTCCTCGCCAGCGGAGTGAAAACTCCGGTCTATGTCCGCTTCTCCACAGTCGCGGGCTCCCGCGGCTCCTCCGACGTCGTGCGAGATGTCCGGGGATTCGCCACCAAGTTCTATACGACCGAGGGCAACTATGACCTCGTCGGCAACAACATCCCGATCTTCTTCATCCAGGACGGGATCAAATTCCCCGATCTCGTCCATGCGGTGAAGCCCCACCCGGATCGGGAGATCCCGCAGGCCCAGACAGCGCATGACACCTTCTGGGACTTCGTCTCCCTCCACACCGAGGCGCAGGCCATGGTCATGTGGGCAATGTCCGACCGGGCCATTCCGCGGTCGTTCCGGATGATGGAGGGGTTCGGCGTCCACACCTTCCGCCTGATCAACGATGCCGGTGAGACCTCGTTGGTGAAGTTCCACTGGAAGCCCCGTCTCGGCATCCACTCGGTGGTCTGGGAGGAAGCTCAGCTCATCAACGGTCTCGATCCCGACTTCCACCGCCGCGATCTCGCGGATGCGATCGAGGGTGGCGCGCTGCCCGAGTGGGATCTCGGGATCCAGGTGTTTCCCGACACCGAGGACCAGATGTTCGAGGGCATCGACCTGCTCGACCCGACGAAGTTCGTCCCCGAGGAGCTCGCGCCGGTCGAGATCATCGGCACGATGACGTTGAACGCGAACCCGACGAACTATTTCGCGGAGACGGAACAGGTCGCCTTCCACCCCGGCCATCTCGTCCCGGGCATCGACGTGACCAACGACCCGTTGCTGCAAGGCCGGTTGTTCTCCTATCTGGACACCCAGCTCATCCGCCTCGGCGGGCCGAACTTCAGCCAGATCCCGATCAACCGCCCGGTCGCGCCGGTCAACGACATGCTCCGCGACGGCTATCACCAACAGGCCGTCCACGCCGGGGTGGCGCCCTATCGCCCCAACTCCCTGGACGGGGGCTGCCCGTTCACGGCGGGCGACGCCGAGGCATTCATCGATGTGCCGCAGGCAGTCGAGGCCGGCCGGATGGTGCGGGAGCATCCCGCGACGTTCGACGACCACTACAGCCAGGCCCGGCTGTTCTATCGCTCGATGTCGCCGGTGGAGCAGGAGCACATCATCGGTGCCTACACGTTCGAGCTGGGCAAGTGCTACGAGGAGGCCATCCGCGTGCGGCAGCTCCAGAATCTTGCCGAGATCGACGCGGAGTTGTGCTCCGAGGTGGCCGCGGGCCTTGGCCTGGCGGCGCCGGAGCCCAAGCTGGAGCACAATGACACCGCGGAGCCGGCCCAGTCGGCGGCCTTGACGCAGCTCGGGAAGACCTATCCGGTCGACGGGCGCCAGATCGGGGTCCTCGTCGACGACGACACGGATCCCGGCACGATCGCGGGACTCGTCTCGGCGCTCGACGAGGCAGGCACGGTTCCCCTGCTGATCGCCCCGACGGGTGGCCAGCTGGGTGGACAGGTGCCGGTGCAGAGGTCGTACGCCACCGCAGCCTCCATCGAACTGGACGGGATCGTGGTGGCCGGCTCGGGTGCGCCCGGGCCGGATATCGGCAAGGCCCGCGACGCCCGGTCCTGGCAGGGTGCGGTGACGATCGATCCCCGGGTGGAGACCCTGCTCGACCAGATGTATCGCCACGCCAAGGCCATCGCGGTCGTCTCCGGTTCGGAGAGCGTGGCGGAGGCGGCGGGAGTCGAGCTCGGGGCGCCGGGTGTGCTGGTCGGGGACATCGGTGCACTCGCCGACGACCTGCTCGCTCTCCTCGGTGGTCACCGAGCGTGGGAGCGGTTCGCCTGAGCCGACCGGTCACAGAGCACACCGAGCACGCAGAGCGGGGCGGAGCGATGGAGTCGACCGTCGGTGCGGTATGGGGCGTCGTCCCCGCAAGGAACGAGGAAGAACTGATCGGTGCCTGCCTCGACTCGCTCCGCCGCGCCATGGACCGGGTCTCCGTCCCGGTCGCGGTCACCGTTGTCCTCGATGACTGCACCGACGCCACCGCCGCCCGCATCCCATCGTGGGTGCGGGCGGTTGTGGTGCGCCATCGCAGCGCCGGCGCAGCCAGGAGGGCCGGGTTCCGGGATGCGCCCGCCGGATCCGGTGTTTGGTACGCCACCACCGACGCTGATTCCCTCGTCCCACCCACCTGGTTCGAGGGCATCCAGGCGTCGGCGGAAGCGGGCCATGACGTGCGTGCGGGCACCGTTGTCGTGGCGGACCGGCTCGACCGGGACGCCGACGTCATCAGCCGGCACGACGCCGCCTATCGCCAGGGCGCCGACCACCGCCACATCCACGGCGCGAACCTGGCGCTGTCCGCCGACTCCTATCACGCCATAGGCGGGTTCCGTGCGCTCCCCGAGCACGAGGACGTGGATCTCATCGCCCGCTGCCTGGCGGGTGGCCGCTCCGTCGACTGGTCCGCGACGACGCCCGTCGCCACCTCCGCCCGGCGGGACAACCGCGTTTCTGCGGGATTCGGCGGACACCTCACGCGGCTGGAGGAGGAATTCACCTCATGAGGCCGGAGACGGCACCCGACGCCGCCGATGTCGCAGGCTTGGTCCGAGCACGCCTCGCCGAGGCGACCGACCTGCCTGTGCCGGGGAAGGGGCGCACCGCGGAGAGGTGGCGTATCCTCACGGCTTGGTCCCACGACCATCTCGTCGTCGGTCGCCTGCTTGAGGCGCACGCGGACGCGGCCGCAATCCTGGCCGAGCTCGGTCAGGCGGCTCCGGAGCCGGGGCAGTGGTGGGGTGTGTGGGCGGCGGAACCACCACACCCGCGCGTGCTGGGCGTACGCAAGGACGCCACCCACTGGACCCTCACCGGGACCAAGCCATGGTGCTCCGGGGCCGGTTGGTGCACCCACGCGCTCGTCACCGTGCGCGACGCCGATGACCCGGACGAACGCCATCTGGTCGCGGTCGACCTCGCTCACCACGGTGTGCGCATCGAGCGGCGATGGGCGAACGCGGGCATGGCGGACAGCCGGACCTGGTCCGTCCACTTCGATGAGGTGCCGGCACACCACGTGGCACCGGGGTCGGGATATCTCGACCGGCCGGGGTTCTGGCACGGCGGAGCGGGCGTGGCGGCGTGCTGGCTCGGTGGGGCGTACGCGGTCGCGGATCGTCTTCTCAGCATCCGCCGTGATGATCCACTGACACGCGCCCATGCCGGCCGGGTCGATGCGGCCCTCACGGCGGCCCGCTGGGCCCTGATGGCAGCCGCGGGCGAGCTGGACGCCGATCCCGATGATCCGCACACCGCCCGCATCAGAGCACTGCGGGTTCGGGCGTTGATCGAACGCACCGCGGCCGCTGTCATCGACGATGTCGGCAGGGCTCTGGGCGCCGGACCGCTCTGTCAGGACGCGGCGCACGCGGCGGTGGTGGCCGACCTGTCCGTCTATATCCGCCAGAGTCATGGTGACCGCGACCTCGCAGCTCTCGGCGCGCTCGTGCTGGGTCAGGACCCATGAGTGATGCCACGTCGCGCGCATTCGTCGTGGGGGAGGGCGACCGCGGCACTCCCGCCTCCATCTGGCGGGCCTGGCGCCCGGAGCTGCCGGAGCTGCAGTGCGACCACTGGAGTCGCGTGGTCGTCATCGCTGCCCACCCCGACGACGATGTGCTCGGCGTGGGCGCCCTGCTGGCTCGCCTGGCCGCGGGAGGGACCGAGGTGGTGAGTGTGCAGCTGACCGACGGGACGGCCGCCTATCCGGGTTCCCCGTCCATCACGCCGGGGGAGCTGGGTCGGGTGCGGGTGGCGGAGGCGCGGACCGCGTACGCGCGGCTCGGGCTCTCCCTGCCGCTGCGCTGTGAGCTGCCGGACGGCCGGCTGTTCGAGCACGAGGACGAGATCGTCGAGCGCTTGCGTCCACTGGCCCGGCCGGGGGATCGATGGCTCGCCCCGTGGCGACACGACAGGCACCCGGACCACGAGGCAGCCGGGCGGGCAGCGGCGCGCGTCTGCGCGGAGGCTGCCGATGCAGAGCTGTGGGAGTACCCCGTCTGGATGTGGCACTGGGCGCACCCGACCGACAACGGGGTGGGGTGGGACTCCGCGTACCTCCACCGCCTCACCCCTACCCAGCGCCACCACAAGCGGCGTGCTGCGCAGGCCTTCCGGTCCCAACTCGAGGCGCGCTCCGAGGACCCGGCCGATGCGCCGGTCGTGCCGCCCTTCGCGTTCGAGCGTCTCGTCTCGCCCCGGGAGCTGTTGTTCCGTGGGTGAGGAATGGTTGTGGGATCAGTACGCGCAGTCCCCGGATCCCTGGGGTTTCGATGAGCGGTGGTATGAGCAGCGGAAGTACGCCCTCACCCTTGCTGCGCTGCCCCGCCGGCGCTACCGCCGGGTGTTCGAGCCGGGCTGCTCCATCGGTGCACTGACGGAACGGCTCGCAGAACGTGCCGACCACGTGCTCGCGTGTGACCTGGTGCCGACGGCGGTGGAGCGAGCCCGTCGGCGGCTTGCGGACCTGCCGGGCGTGACCGTGCACGAGTGGGATGCCCGGGCTCCTTGGCCGGGCACGGATTTCGATCTGGTGGTGGTGAGCGAGCTGCTCTACTACCTGACGGTTGCCCAGGCGCGCGCCTTCTGCGATCTCCTTCTGCAGCACCTCGCGGAGGATGGGCACGTTGTTGGGGTTCACTGGCGGCGACCGGCGGATCCGCATGTGCTCACCGGTGACGAGGCGGACCGTGTCCTGCGGGACACCGGACTGCCCGTCCTGGCGACCTGGGGCGACGAGGATTTCGTGCTGACCGTGCTCGGACGCGATGCGCGATCCGTGGCGGCCGTCGAGGGTCTTGTGTGAGGCTTCCGGCCGGATGGTGGAGAGGAGTCCAGGGAATCCGCTGTAGCTGTCAGCCGGGTTGGCTAGCCTCGGAAGGGAACGTTCACTTCAACCGAGGAGGCTGGCATGAACAAAGAACAAGCGCAGCGGATGACCAACGACAAGGGCTTTATCGCCGCCCTGGACCAGAGCGGGGGCAGCACGCCCAAGGCGCTCCGTCTCTACGGGGTCGAGGAGAGCGAATATTCCGGTGAGGAGGAGATGTTCGATCTCATCCACCAGATGCGGACGCGGATCATCACGAGCCCGTCCTTCACCGGGGAGAAGGTGCTCGCCGCGATTCTCTTCGAGCAGACCATGGATCGCTCGATCGAGGACCTCGACACGGCGAAATATCTGTGGGAGAAGAAGAACGTCGTCCCGATCCTCAAGGTCGACAAGGGCCTCGCCGACGAGACCGACGGCATGCAGCTGATGAAGCCGATGCCGCAGCTCGACGAGCTTCTCGATCGAGCAGTCGAGAAGGGCATCTTCGGCACCAAGATGCGTTCCGTGATCTCCGCCGCCTCGGCGTCCGGCATCAAGGCCAACGTCGATCAGCAGTTCGAGGTCGGCGCGGCCATCCTTGCGAAGGGTCTCGTCCCGATCATCGAGCCCGAGGTCAGCATCAACGCCGACGACAAGGTCCAGATCGAGAACATCCTCCTCGAGGAGATCGCGGCACACCTCGACAAGGTGCCCTCCGAGCAGCAGGTCATGTTGAAGCTGACGATCCCGACGCAGGCCAACCTCTATGCACCGCTGATCGCACACCCGCGGGTCATGCGTGTCGTGGCACTGTCCGGCGGTTACAGCCGGGAGGAGTCCAACAAGCTGCTCGCCGAGAACAGGGGCCTCATCGCGAGCTTCTCCCGGGCCCTCACCGAGGGGCTCAGCGCCCAGCAGAGCGACAAGGAATTCGACGACGTCCTGGCCGAGTCCATCGACTCGATCTATCAGGCGTCGATCACCTGACGTCCAGCGGGCCCCGGCCTCCGCGCGTGCGGCGGCCGGGACATCGGGGGCCGGATCAGTGCGACTCGCGCGCCGACTTGCGGTGCACGGTGAGCCGGTCCGGCCCAACGCCGTCCAGGCCAACGCCGGCCTCGCCGGCTTCGACCTTCGCGGCGTGGTCGGGGACCTCGTGCTGGAGTTCCTTCTCCATCCGCTGATAACCCGTCGACGGGGGCCGCTCGGGCAGTTCCAGCTCCGGCGTCTCGATGACTTCCCAGTCGATCGACTCCAGGAGGTGGGAGATCATGTTCACCCGCGCCCGACGCTTGTCCTCCGATTCCACCACGTTCCAGCGCGCTTCCGGGATGTCGGTGTGGACCATCATCTCGTCCTTGGAACGCGAATAGGCCTCCCAGCGCGTCAACGACTCCAGGTCGGTCGGGGAGAGCTTCCAACGCCGCATCGGGTCCGTCAGTCGCGAACGGAAGCGGTTCTCCTGCTCGACGTCGGACACCGAGAACCAATATTTGCGGAGGATGATCCCGTCCTCGACCAGCAGTCGTTCGAAGATCGGGCACTGGTGGAGGAAGCGCCGATATTCCTCGGCCGTGCAATAGCCCATGACGCGCTCGACCCCGGCGCGGTTGTACCAGGACCGGTCGAACAGGACGATTTCACCGGCGGCCGGCAGGTTCTCCACGTAGCGCTGGAAATACCACTGCGTCTTCTGCCGTTCGGTCGGCGTGGGAAGCGCCACGATCGAGGCGATGCGCGGGTTGAGATATTCCGTGACGCGCTTGATCGCGCCACCCTTGCCCGCGGCGTCGCGTCCCTCGAACACGATGACGACGCGCTGACCCGTGGCCTTGACCCACTCCTGCAGCTTGACCAGTTCCCCCTGCAGGCGGAACAGCTCCGCCTCATAGAGGTGCTTGTTCATCCGCTTGATCTTCTGGCCGTTCTTCTCAGAGCCCTTGCCGGTGTCCTTGTCCTCGTTCTTGGCCATTCCCGCAGCGTACCTGCGTCACACCCCGCGCGCGACCGGACTTTGGTCCCGCACAAGCAGAGCGACCGGGAAATGTCGGAACAGCTCGGCCGGCCGGGTGGGGCCCTCGTGCGTGGTTCCGGTCAGCACATCCCGCCAGACCCCATCGAGCGGCAGTTCCGTGTCGCCCCAGCCGGCATGGTCGGTCGACAGCGTGTACGGGAATCGGGTGACCGCCGTGATCGCGCCACCGCGGTCGAACGCGAGGAGATGGTGGCCGGCGGTGCCAGTGGCGACCACTGGGGCGTACGAACGGAACAACTCGGGCCGCTCCCGCCGCAGCCGCAGCGCATGGCGGACCACCCAGAACTTGGCGGCACCGGTCTCATCGACCCACGGCGGCTCGGTCATGTCGAGCAGCCGCCGGCGCGCGTTGAAATCCACCGGGCGCCGGTTGTCGGGGTCGACGAGGGAGTCCTCCCAGAGTTCGGTGCCCTGATAGACGTCGGGTACGCCGGGCATGGTCAGCTGCACGAGCTTCTGCCCGAGTGAATTGGACCATCCCGGCTGTTGGATCTGGGTCCAGAGCCGCTCGAGACCGTCACGGAGATATTCGTCATCGCACGCCAGGTCGACCGCCGCGTGGACGCGGCCTTCGAACTCCTCGTCCGGAGCGGTCCACGTGGTCCCGTCGGCGGCTTCGCGCATGGCTTTCTCCGCGTACGCGTGCAACCGCTCCCGCTCGATCGGCCCTGCGCCGAGCAGGGTCTGCCCGAGGAGGTTCGCGAAGGACCGGTTCGGGATGCCGGAACGGTCGATGAACGTCTCGAGCCACGGGGTGGCGAGGTCGCGCAGCTCGGCGAGCACGGCCAGGCGCGCGCGGACGTCCTCCCCACGCTTGGTGTCGTGGGTGGAGAGCGCCGTCATCGACTCGGGGAGCCGCTTCTGCCGGGTCTCCATCGCGGCGTGGAAGTCCTTGAGCAGGAGACCGAAATTCGCGGGGTTGCCGCCGACCTCGTTGAGCGCGATGAACCGGTTGGCTCGGTAATAGGCGGTGTCCTCCACGCCCTTCGCCATGACGGCGCCCGAGTACTGCTGGAAGCGCCGCGCGAGCTCCTGCTCCGGGTCGGCGAGGAGTTCCACGAGCGCGTTCATGGTGTCCGCGGTGAAGGCGCCCCGGGGGTCGCGCAGGGCGGCCTCCGCAGCCTCCTTCAGATAATCCACGCCTTCCGGCACATAGGAGCGATAAACCTCGAAATGTGCGGTGAGCGAGACGAGCGCTGCCCGGACCTCCTCCGCGGGCAAACCGGAGGCCAGCGTCACGAGCCGATCGAGCTCGGCCGGGAGCAGTTCGGTGCCGGCCATGACCTTGCCGATCACAATGTGCTCGGCCAAGCTCTTCCCGTCCCCCACGATCTCGGTCTGGAACCGGGTGAAGGTCTCCTCGCCGGCGGGGTCGACGAACACCTGGTTGACCTCGGTCATCGCGTCATAGCCGGAGGTGCCGTGAATCGGCCAGTCCGCGGGGAGTGCTTCGCCATGTTCCAGGATCTTCTCGGCAATGAGCCACGTGCCCGGGGCGATGTCGGCCAGCCACTCGAAATAGCCCTTCGGATCCACCAGCCCGTCCGGATGGTCCACCCGAAGGGCATCGACATCACCGTCGGCGACCATCTGCAGGATCCGGGCGTGGGTGGCGTCGCGGACCACGGGATCCTCCTGGCGTACCCCCGCCAGGGTTGTCACCGCGAAGAAGCGTCGATAGTTCAACTCAGTGTTCGCGGTCTTCCAGTGCGCCAGGCGGTAGTGCTGCCGCGAGTGGACCTCGGCGACGGAGTCGCCGTCGGAGTAGGTCCCCTCCGCCACCGGGAAGCGATGCTCGTGATAGCGCAGTTCGTGCCCCGCTCCCTCGGCTGCCGGTTCGATCGTCACCGCGTCGAGACCGTCGTCACCCAGCACGGGGACGAGGACCGGGGCGCGATTCCAGTCGATGTCGAACCAGGCGGAGTAGGCGGAGTCCCTGCCCTCGGCCAGGACGCTCCACCAGGCGGGATTCTCCGCGGGGGCCGAGATGCCGAGGTGGTTGGGCACGATGTCCAGCACGACCTTGAGGCCCTTGTCGCGGGCGGCCTCGACGAGAGCACGCCAACCGTCCTCACCACCGCGGGCAGGGTCGATGGTGGTGGGGTCCACCGTGTCGTAGCCATGGTCGGAATCCGTCGTGGCGGTGAGGACGGGGGAGAGATAGACGGCGTCGATCCCCAACTCGACCAGATAGTCGGTCAGGTCGGCCGCATCCTGCAGCGTGAGGGAAGGCCTTATCTGGAGGCGATATGTCGAGGTGGGTGCGATCACGCAACCACCCTATGCCTCGCCGGTGGTCCGAGCCGGTGCATCCCGCGGCCGGTTCGGGGAGTGCCATGTCCCCAGGTGGGAGGATGGGGCAATGTGGGCGACACAGCTACCCGAGGCGAGTTATCTGACGCGCATGTCCGACGGCACGGTGAAACAGATCAACCCGTTCACCGGCTCCGACGTGTGGACCGTCCCCGGTCGCGGCAACCGACCGCTCGGGATCGTGCGGCCGGAACGCCGTCCCCTGGCGCCCGGCCAGCATGCGGTCTATTGCGCGTTCTGCTCCGAGCGCTATCTCGAGACTCCGCCGGAGAAGGCGCGGGTGGTGCGTGAGGGTGAGTCGTGGCGTACGCTCCGTCGCCTCCCCGCCGAAGAACTCTTCACGACGACTGCGGAATTCCGCCGCATTCCGAACCTCTTCGAGATCCTGTCGTTCGACTACTGGCACCAGAACTATGGCTATGAGATCCCGGACGACATCCGCCAGCGTCAAGCGGCCTATCTCTCCACGGAGGCGGGTCTGGAGCACGTCTGCGCGGTTGTGAAGCAGCGGCTGACCGCCGGCGGGATGTCGGAGATCGAGTGGGAACAGATGTCAACCGCCGACAAGTTGGAGCGGGCGACGGGCTTCTTCGGGGGTACGCACGATGTGATCGTCGCCCGGCGCCACTTCGTGGACGACGCAACCCACGATCACCAGTTGGCCTCCTCCGGGACCCTGACGCCCGAGGAACATCTCGCCTATATCGCCTTCACCGTCGAGTCCATGCGCTCCCTGTATGAGGCGAATCGCTATGCGCGCTATGTCTCGGTGTTCCAGAACTGGTTGAAGCCGGCAGGCGCGTCCTTCGATCACCTTCACAAGCAGTTGGTGGCGATCGACGAGCGTGGCGTACAGATCGAGCTGGAGCTGTCCCGGCTCCGGGCCAACCACAACCTGTTCAACGAGGCGGCGGTGAATTATGCGGCCTATCAGAATCTGATCGTCGCGGAGAATGACCATGCGGTCGTGTTCGCAGGGTTCGGGCACCGCTATCCCACCCTGGAGATCTATTCGAAATCCGCCGCTCCCGAACCGTGGTTGCACAGTGCGGAGGAACTCGAGGCCATGTCGAACCTCATCCATGCCTGTCACGCCGCCACCGGCGCCGACGTGCCGAGCAATGAGGAATGGCACCACAAGCCGATGGACGTGGACATGCCGATGCCGTGGCGGGTGATGCTCAAATGGCGGGTCTCGACGCTGGCGGGCTTCGAGGGCGGCACGAAGATCTATCTCAACACCATTGATCCGTGGATGCTCCGGGACCGGGTCGTGCCGGAGCTCTTCCGCCTCCGCACGGAGGGCAGGATCGCGGCCGACACCCGCATCGCCATCGAGTGCGAGTGCCGGCCGAACTGCCTGCGCTACAACCCCCTTCTGCGCTGACGCGTGCGGCCCGGGGGATTGCAGGTCAGTAGCCGAGACGCTGCGGACGCAGCTCCTGCCAGGCCAGCGCGTCCCGGATCCCCTCGGCGAGCGTGTGTTGTGCGCGCCAGCCGAGCAGGCGCTCGGCGCTGTCCGCCGACGCATAGACACCCGCGACATCGCCCGGGCGCGGTGGCCCTTCCTGGACGTTGACAATGCGGCCAGTGGTCTCCTCATACGCGCGGACGAGATCGCGGACGGTGGACGGCTGGCCGGTGCCGATATTGATCGGAACGTAGCGTTCGTCGGCGCAGACCTCGTCGATATTCTCCAGCGCGGCCACATGCGCGAGCGCCAGGTCCCACACGTGGATGTAGTCCCGCAGGCCGGATCCGTCCGGAGTCGGCCAGTCGCAGCCGGTGATGGTGAAAATCTCGTCGTTGAGATCAGCGTTCATGATCCGGCCGAGCACATGGGTCTGATCCGCGACCTGCTGGCCGGTGCGCAGCTTCGGGTCGGCGCCGAGGGGGTTGAAATAGCGCAGCGGCAGCACGGACAGTGCGCCAGTGGCGGCGACGTCGGCCAGCACCCACTCCATCATCGCCTTTGTGCGCGCATAGGGGCTCTGCGGGCCGAGCGGTGAGGATTCCGTCACGAGGAACTGCTCCGCACTGGTGCCCTCAGTCTGCACCGGGGCATAGACCGATGCGGAGGATGAGAAGACGACGCGCCGCACTCCGTGGCGGACGAGGGCGTCCGCCAGCTCGATGCTCTTGGCCACGTTGTTCCGGTAGTAACCGAGCGGATCTTCGACAGACTCCGGCACGATGATCGATGCCGCGCAGTGCACAACCGCATCAATGTCGCCCCGGCCGAGCACGCTGTCCAGGAGTGCGGGGTCACCGACGTCGCCTTCCACGAACTCGCGGCCCTCGGCATATTCCCTGCGACCCGTCGACAGATCGTCCAGCACCACGACCTCGTGGCCGGCATCCAGGCATGCCGAGCCGATCGTGGCGCCGATATATCCCGCGCCCCCGGTGATGAGCACTTTCATGGAAACCCCCTCGAGGTGGACCAGTTCGTTGTCCGATCCTTGCAGGTACGCGGTGCTCCCCGCCCCGGGCCCGTGGGATCGTGGTGCCGCACGTGGCAACAGTCTGCCGACGCGCCCGAGCGCGGGGGACGGAATTTGGCAGGCCCCCCTTGTTGTGTCTAAGATTGACGGGTTGCCTCGACGGGGTCGCTGGGGCGTGCTGTGGGTGAGATCGGCAATGGCCGGTTCGTTCCCTGGTCGCCGAACCTGAGACCTCGCCACGCCAGGCGGGCAGCGCCGGGCCTCCCCTTTTGCAGGATCTGATTCTGCTCGGGCTTGCTCAAAAGGCGCGACACGCCCGACCGCGTGGGTCGGAGGTCCGGCACGGCCGGGACTCATCGGGGCAGCGCCGGACCAACAGGGACGAGAGAAGGACGAACTGTGGCGGGACAAAAGATCCGCATCAGGCTCAAGGCCTATGACCATGAGGTCATCGACTCCTCCGCGCGCAAGATCGTCGACACGGTCACGCGGACGGGTGCGAAGGTCGCCGGCCCGGTGCCTCTGCCGACTGAAAAGAACGTGTTCTGTGTGATCCGTTCGCCTCACAAATACAAGGACAGCCGCGAGCACTTCGAGATGCGTACGCACAAGCGGCTGATCGACATCATTGACCCCACCCCGAAGACGGTTGATTCGCTCATGCGCCTCGACCTGCCGGCGGGTGTGGACATCGAGATCAAGCTCTGAGGGAGGTGGCACAGATGAGTTCCACGAAGACCAATCAGAACGAACGGACCGTGAAGGGCATTCTGGGCACCAAGCTCGGAATGACCCAGCTCTGGGACGAGAACAACCGCGTCGTGCCCGTGACCGTGATCAAGGCCGGCCCCTGCGTCGTGACCCAGGTCCGGACACCGGAGACCGACGGCTACAACGCCGTCCAGCTCGGTTTCGGCGCGATCAAGGCCAAGAAGGTCACCAAGCCCTCGGCCGGCCACTTCGACAAGGCCGGGGTCACCCCCCGGAAGCACCTCGTCGAGCTGCGCACCGCTGACGCTTCCGAATACACGCTCGGGCAGGAACTGGGCGCCGACGTGTTCGAGGCAGGCAACATCGTCGATGTGACCGGCGTCAGCCGCGGCAAGGGCACCGCTGGTGTCATGAAGCGGCACGGCTTCGCGGGCCTGCGCGCCTCCCATGGTGTGCATCGCAAGCACCGCGCTCCTGGGTCGATCGGCGGGTGCGCAACCCCCGGTCGCGTGTTCAAGGGCATGGCGATGGCCGGTCGCATGGGCGTGGACCGGGTCACGGTGCAGAACCTGACCGTGCACGCGGTGGATGCCGAGCGCGGCCTGATCCTGGTCAAGGGCGCGATTCCCGGCCCGAAGCACGGGCTCGTGGTCGTGCGGACTGCTGCCAAGAAGGGTGAGAAGGCATGAGCGAAGCAACCCAGAGCTTGACCGTCGACGTCGTCGACTCGAAGGGCGCCAAGGTCGGCAGCGCCGATCTCCCCGCGGAGTTGTTCGGCGTCGAGCCCAACATCCCGCTGATGCACCAGGTGGTCGTGGCACAGCTCGCCGCGGCACGCCAGGGCACGCACGCCACCAAGACCCGCGGCATGGTCCGTGGCGGTGGCGCGAAGCCGTGGCGCCAGAAGGGCACCGGCCGCGCCCGGCACGGATCGCGTCGCTCGCCCCAGTGGACCGGTGGCGGTGTCGTGCATGGCCCGCAGCCGCGCGACTATTCCCAGCGGACCCCCAAGAAGATGATCGCCGCGGCGCTCCGCGGCGCGTTGTCCGACCGGGCCGCCGAGGGTCGCGTCAAGGTGCTGAGCGGGATCGTCGAGGGCGACGTGCCCTCCACCAAGCAGGCACTCGCTGCGCTGGCCAATGTGACCGAGACCGGCAAGGTCCTGGTCGCCCTGCATCGCGACGAGGATCTTGCGTGGCTGAGCCTGCGCAACGCACTCGACGTGCATGTGCTGATCGTTGACCAGCTCAACGCCTATGACGTGTTGGTTGCCGACGAGATCGTGTTCACCAGTGCTGCTCTCGACGCTTTCGTGTCCAAGGGCAAGCCGGCCGCTGAAGCGAACGAGACCGTGGAGGAGGAGTCCAAGTGAGTGACGCCCTGAAGATCCGCGACCACCGCGACGTTCTGCTCGCGCCGGTCGTGTCGGAGAAGTCCTATGGGCTGCTCGACCAGAACAAATACACGTTCCTGGTTGCCAAGGACGCGAACAAGACCGAGATCAAGATCGCCGTGGAGAAGGTCTTCGATGTCAAGGTCACGAATGTCAACACCGTGAACCGGGTCGGCAAGACCCGCCGCACGCGCGCGGGCCTGGGCAAGCGCCCCGACACCAAGCGCGCGATCGTCACGGTCGCCGACGGACAGCGCATCGACATCTTCGGCCAGACGGGCGCCTGAGGCGCTGGCTGACCTTCGAAAAGGAAGAGAACCCCATGGGAGTCCGAAAGTACAAGCCGACAACGCCGGGCCGTCGCGGCTCGTCCGTTGCCGACTTCGTCGAGCTCACCCGCTCGACTCCGGAGAAGTCGCTGCTGGTCCCGAAGACCAAGACCGGCGGCCGAAACAACTCGGGCCGCATCACCAGCCGGCATATTGGCGGTGGTCACAAGCAGGCCTATCGCGTGATCGATTTCAAGCGCTACGACAAGGACGGTGTGCCGGCCAAGGTCGCGCACATCGAATATGACCCGAACCGCACGGCGCGCATCGCGCTGCTGCACTATGCCGACGGTGAGAAGCGCTACATCATTGCGCCGCAGAACCTGAAGCAGGGCATGGCGGTCGAGGCGGGCGAGGGCGCGGACATCAAGCCGGGCAACAACCTCGCGCTGCGCAACATCCCGGTCGGCACCACCGTGCATGCCGTGGAACTCCGCCCCGGCGGCGGTGCCAAGCTCGGCCGCTCGGCCGGTGCATCCATCCAGCTGGTCGCCCGTGAGGGCAAGATGGCCACCCTGCGCATGCCTTCGGGTGAAATGCGCATGGTTGACGTACGCTGCCGCGCCACCATCGGCGAGGTCGGCAACTCGGAGCAGGCCAACATCAGCTGGGGCAAGGCGGGCCGCAACCGCTGGCGGGGCAAGCGCCCGAGCGTTCGCGGTGTCGTCATGAACCCGGTGGACCACCCCCATGGCGGNNGGTGGCGAGGGCAAGACCTCCGGTGGCCGTCACCCGGTGTCCCCGTGGGGCAAGAAGGAAGGCCGCACCCGGGACAAGAACAAGGCGAGCAATCGTCTGATCGTCCGTCGCCGCAAGACCGGCAAGAAGCGCTGATCGGGAGTCTGAGGGAAAATGCCACGCAGCCTTAAGAAGGGTCCATTCGTCGACGACCACCTGCTCAAGAAGGTGGAGGTCCAGGCGGAGAAGGGCACCAAGAACTCTGTTATCAAGACCTGGTCGCGCCGTTCGATGATCATTCCCGACATGATCGGTCTGACCATCGCCGTGCACGACGGTCGCAAGCACGTGCCGGTCTTCATCACCGACTCCATGGTTGGTCACAAGCTGGGCGAGTTCGCGCCCACGCGGACCTTCCGTGGCCACGTCAAGGATGACCGCAAGTCCAAGCGCGGACGCTGAGAATAGGAACGAGAATCTGATGAGCACTCTCCAGAAGGCGCGGCCGAGCCGTCGCGCTGCACTGCTCGGGGATCGTCCTGGCTCGTACGCCATCGCCCGGCACGTGCGGATGTCGCCGACCAAGGTCCGTCGCGTCATCGACATCGTGCGTGGGCTCGATGTCAACGAAGCACTGGACATCCTCAAGTTTGCCCCGCAGGCCGCGGCTGAACCGGTCTACAAGGTGATCGCCTCCGCTGCAGCCAATGCGCAGCAGACCGAGAACCTTCGCGCCGAGGGCCTGTACGTTTCGCAGGCTTTCGTCGATGAGGGCATGACCATGCGCCGCATCCGGCCGCGGGCCAAGGGCTCCGCGTCGCGGATCATGAAGCGCTCCAGCCACATCACCGTGGTCGTGGAGCCGCAGGCAGCCCGGGAGGCGGCGCGTACCAAGAAGAACAAGTCCGACAAGGCCGACACGTCGGTCAAGACCGAGAAGGAGGCCTGAGCATGGGGCAGAAGATCAATCCCAATGGCTTCCGCCTGGGCATCACGACCGACCACAAGACGCGGTGGTACGCCGACAAGCAGTATTCCGAGTTCGTCGGTGAGGACATCAAGATCCGGGACTTTCTCACCTCCGATCTGGAGCGTGCAGGGATTTCGTCGGTGGAGATCGAGCGTCGCTCCGAGCGAGTGACGATCTATCTGTACGCCGCCCGTCCGGGCATCGTCATTGGTCGCAACGGCCTGGAGGCGGAGCGCGTCCGCGGGGCGCTCGAGAAGCTCACCGGCAAGCAGGTGCAGTTGAACATCCTCGAGGTCAAGAATCCCGAGACCGATGCCCAGCTCGTCGCGCAGGGCGTGGCCGAGCAGCTCGGGCAGCGTGTGGCATTCCGTCGCGCGATGCGCAAGGCGCAGCAGTCCGCGATGCGGGCCGGCGCGAAGGGCATCCGGATCAAGTGCTCCGGCCGTCTCGGCGGTGCTGAAATGTCGCGCGCAGAGTTCTACCGTGAGGGCCGTGTGCCCTTGCACACCCTCCGCGCCGACATCGACTACGGCTTCTTCGAGGCCCGCACGACCTTCGGCCGCATCGGGGTGAAGGTCTGGATCTACAAGGGTGATGTTTCCGGCACCCGTGCCGAGCGCGCCGCGCAGAAGGCGGCCCGTCAGAACGCTCCGAGCGGCCGTGGCGGTCGTCCGGGTCGTGGCGGTCGCCCGGGTCGTGGCGATCGTCCCGAGCGTGGCGGTCGCCGTCGCGGCGGTGACGCACAGCGCACGGAGAGCGCCGATCGGGCACCGCAGCAGCAAGCTGCGCCCGAGGCCCCGTCCGCAACCGAGACCGCAGGAGCCTGAGCATGCTGATTCCTCGTCGTGTCAAGTTCCGCAAGCAGCACCACCCGAAGCGCTCCGGCGCTGCCAAGGGCGGCACTGAGATTGCGTTCGGTGACTATGGCATCCAGGCTCTCGAGCCGGCGTACGTCACCAACCGACAGATCGAGTCTGCGCGTATCGCGATGACTCGTCACATCAAGCGAGGCGGAAAGGTGTGGATCAACATCTATCCCGACCGCCCGCTGACCAAGAAGCCGGCTGAAACCCGCATGGGTTCCGGCAAGGGCTCCCCCGAGTGGTGGGTGGCCAACATCAAGCCGGGTCGCGTCATGTTCGAGCTGGCCGGTGTGCCGGAGGACGTCGCGCGTGAGGCCATGCGTCTGGCGATCCACAAGTTGCCCATGAAGGCGCGCTTCATCAAGCGTGAAGGTGGTGATATCTGATGGCGAAGCAGGCTACGACTGCCACAGAGCTGCGCGAGCTCAGCCGCGAGGCTCTGAACGCCAAGGTGACCGAGCTGAAGGAAGAGCTCTTCACCCTTCGATTCCAGGCCGCCACCGGTCAGCTGGAGTCCAACGGCCGCCTGCGCAATGTCCGCAAGGACATCGCACGGATCTATACCGTGCTGCAGGAGCGCAACCTCGGCATCGTCCCCGAGCCCGAGGTGACCGCCGAGCCCGAGAAGTCCGACAGCAAGAAGAAGGCCTGACATGAGTGAAACCACTGAGAACGTCGGGGCCCCCGAGCAGACGGAGGAGCAGGAGCGGTCGGCCCGCAAGGTCCGTACCGGTTACGTCGTCAGCGACAAGATGCAGAAGACCATCGTCGTCGCCGTCGAGGACCGCGTGAAGCACCGTCTCTACGGCAAGGTCATGCGCCGCACCATCCGGCTCAAGGCCCACGACGAGAACAACGAAGCCGGCATCGGCGACCGCGTGCGGGTCATGGAGACTCGCCCGTTGTCCGCCACCAAGCGCTGGCGCCTCCTCGAGATCGTCGAGAAGGCCAAGTAATCCACTTGCGCTCGGCCCCCTCCGCAGCTCCCCGATCGGGATCTGTGAGGGGGCCGTTCCATTCTGCGGAGCGATTTGTGGTGTACGCCACTGCGCCGCCTAGAGTTGAGCCATCAGTTCAAGAGACTGATAACCCCCTCACGAGGGCCGATGCATCCGGGCGAACCCTGGACCGGCCCTCGTGGCAATTGTGGAGCAGTGCCGCGAAGAACTCTCAGGGCCGCAGCGGGCGTCCTTGAGCGTCCCGCGAGTTGCCCGCCAGCATCATGATCCCGTCGATCAGCCCCCAGAGGGCGCCGACCCCGAAGGTCACAAGGCTGACAAGCAGCTGGGCGACGCCAAGGCCGACGTGTCCGGTATAGAAGCGACCCACACCAAGCCCGCCGAAGAAGATTCCCAGAAGGCCGGCTGCGAGTTTGCTCTTGTCCGAATACGGCAGACCGGACAACGGATCGACGCCATAGGGAGCCGCTGCATTAAAGGCAAAAGAAAAAACCGCCGGAGGGGCCGTGTAGCCCACCTGCGGGGGATAGTTCTGCTGGGCTCCGTAGTCCTGCTGCGGGGGATAGTTCTGCTGAGCGCCGTAGCCTTGTTGTGACCAGTCCTGTTGTGTCCCGTAGTCCTGTTGTGCCCCGTAGCCCTGCTGCGAATAGTCCTGCTGTGCCCCGTAGTCCTGCCCGGGATAGCTGGCCGATTCGGCGGAACTTGACCAGACGTCCTGATTGTGCGAAGCCCCATAGGGTTCCGAGGCGGACGGCATGGAGGCGGAGGGGGTCCAGGCGGACGGTTCCGAAGCCGAGGGCGCCGAGGCATGGGGTTCGGATGCGGAGGGCTCGGAAGCAGGATTGTACGCCTGCCAGTCGGAGCCACTTTGATCTGATCCGAACGGTTGCTGGGACATGGGGCCTCCTCGGCTACAGCACTTCCGTTGACGTCAATCTAGTCGACGAAGGGTGCCGGAGGGGACGGAGAACAGGGGTTGGTCTGTTGCTGTTCAGCTCGCCCCCGCTGCTCGGTGTCAGCGCTGGCGGAGGTTGCGCAACCACTCCTCGGCCGCACGGTAGCTCTCGTCCGAGTGCCCATTGCCGACCTCCGGACGGAGCTGGTCGGCACGGGGGTAGGAGCCGAGGAAGGTCACCTCGCGTGATGTGCGCTTGAGCCCCTTTATGGCGCCGGCCATCCGGTGGTCGTTGATGTGCCCCTCGGCGTCGATCGAGAAGCTGTAATGTCCGCGTACCAACCGGGAAGGTCGCGACTCGATTCGTGACAGGTTCACTCCTCGCGAGGCGAACTGCTCCAGCATCCGGAGCAGCGCGCCGGCCTCGTCGTCGCGCAGGAACACGGTGAGGGTGGTCTTGTCCGCGCCCGTACGCTCCGTCGGCGTACCGGGTTTCGTCACAAGGATGAACCGGGTGACGGCCTCCTTGTTGTCGGCGATCGCCGTGGCCAACGCCTCCAGCTTGTGCATCTCACCCGCTGCGGAGGAGCAGATCGTTGCCTGGAACTTCGAGTGGGGGTCCGCGACCTCCGCTGCGCCGGCCGCGGTCGAACCGCCCTCGTGCACGGTGGCCTGCGGCAGGTTGGTGTTCACCCATTCGCGGCACTGGGCGGCAGCGTGCGGGTGGGTGACGATGCGCTTCACATCCTTGAGCCTGGTGCCCGGACGCCCGCAGAGGTTGAACTCAACAGGGAGCAGCACCTCACGGGTGATCATCAGTGGGCGACCATAGGTGAGGTTGTCCAGCGTCGCTGACACCCCGCCCTCGATGCTGTTCTCGATCGGCACGAGCGTGGCCGCGACGTCCTCGTTGCGCACGGCCTCGAGAGCCGCCACCACCGAGGGATAGGGCCGCAGGTGCCCGGGGAGGTCCGGCAGGGTCAGCAATGCCTCATGGCAAAAAGTCCCGGCCGGTCCCAGATAGCCGTACGCCGCGGTCTTGCTCACAGATCTCTCCTCGTCGAGGGTGGTACGCCGACACCGCAGGCTATCGCCCTGCTCAGCGCTGCGCGTACACCTTCCGCGCGGTGACCACGGCGATCAGCGAGAACAGGCACAGAACGGAGTAGTAGAAGCCGGGTACGGTCAGCACCTGCGTCACCCCGACGAGCCAGGAGAGGATCAGGGGTGCGAAACCACCGAAGATGGCGACGCCGAAGGAGTACGCGATCGTCATTCCCGAACCACGGACCTCGACGGGGAAGAAGTCCGACAGCAGCGCGGGCATCGGCGCGAAATAGAAACACATGAAGATGCCGACGATGACTTCACAGATCGTCAGGACCGCGATCGACGGATTGTTGGTCAACAGCCAGAAGATCGGCCAGCCCGCGAGGATCCCGGCGATCGCGGCGGGGATCATGATCGTCGTGGGCCCGACCCTGTCGGCGAGCATGCCAACGAACGGCGACCCGATGAGCGTGATGACGCCGGCGACCACGGCGCCGGGGAATGCCGCCCAGGCCGGGAGTTCGAGGTTCTGCACCGCGTACTGCGGCAGATAGGTGATGAGATAGACGGAGATGGTCGCCATCGCGATGATCGCGAACGCCGTGATCAGGCGCCCGAAGTGGGTGCCGAAGAGGGTCGCGACCGGTCGCTCGAGGGGAGTGGCTGCCTCGAACTCGGGGGTGTCGGTCATCTTCGAACGGATGTACCACCCGACTGGACCGATCAAGAGCCCGAGAGCGAAGGCAATGCGCCAACCCCAGCTGTGGAGGGCCTCCGTGGACAGCGTGGATGTCAACAGCCAGGCGATGCCGGCCGCCATGAACATCGCCACGCCCTGGGTGGCAACCTGCCAGGAGGCATAGAACGCCTTCCCGCGCTTCGCGTTTTCCGTGAGGAATGCGGTGGCCGAGCCGAACTCACCGCCGGCGCTGATCCCCTGGATGATCCGGGCGATCGCGAGGATGACCGCGGCACTCACGCCCAACGTGTTCGCCCCCGGCAGCACGACGATGATGAACACACCGAGCGTCATGAGCAGGATCGTCAGACTCAGGGCTGCCTTGCGACCGTGTCGGTCCGCGTAGTTGCCGATCAGAACGGCACCGAGTGGCCGCACGACGAACGTGATCGCGAACGTCGCCCACGTCATCAGAGTGTTGGCCAGGCCCTCGCCCGGATAGAACACAGCGGTGATCGTGCTGGCCATGAAGCCGAAGAGCACGATGTCGTACCACTCCAGGGCGTTGCCCAGCGAAGCGGCGACGACGGCCTTGCGTGCGCGGGCACGTTCGGCGGCGGACTCGAGAGTCGCTGTTGGTGACATGGGGATCCTTGGTCGGCAGAGGGGAATGGTTGCTTTGCCCGGCCTGTTGCTGGACTGTCGGCTATCAGGCCTCGCTCATCTCGATGGCAAGAAGGCGCCGCTTGACCTCGATCCCGCCGGCATAGCCGATCAATGCACCGTCCCTGCCGACGAGGCGGTGACAGGGGACGATGATCGACCACGGATTGCGCCCGGTTGCCGCCCCCACCGCTCTGGATGCCGTGGGGCGCCCGATGGCTCGGGCGAGTTCACCATAGGTCATGGTTTCCCCGTACCCGATCCCGCGCAGCGCCGCCCAGACCTCCGCTTGGAACGCCGTGCCCCGGGGCGCCAGCTCGAGCTGGAAATCGGTGCGTTTCCCGGCGAAATACTCGGTCAACTGCGCCACCACCTCGTGGCCCACCGAGTCGTCGCGCTCGCCGAGCAGTTCCGGCGGAGGCCAGTGATTCTGCCCGGCGTTGTAGACCCCCACCAAGCGCCCGTCCGCGTCGATGACGATGGTGATCTCGCCGACGGGCGAGTGCCAGACGCGGTGGCGGTTCGGCTGTGTCGCGTTCACGATGCCTCCCGTTCAGCCGGGCTTCTTCCCGGCAGGTGGTTGATGCGGTGTTGGTGGAAAAGCGACAGGGACCTCACAACTAGTCTGCGCGCGCCCCCATCACCATGAGGACCCCCGGCAGCACCTCCGCCTCGAGCACGGAGCACGTGCCCTCAGTGTCCCCATCGACCTGATAGGCATCGACCCGATCGCTCTCGATGCGTACCCGCGAGCCCTGCAGCAAGTCCATCCGGTCATCATCGCCGCGACGCCGGGTGAGCACTTTTGCGGTCAGCCTGGCCCAGTCTGCCACGGTTCGGGGCGAGGCGATCATGACGTCGAGTTGACCGTCCATCGCGTCCGCGCCCGGGATGAGTTCGATGTTGCCGGTGACGACCCCGACGTTTCCGATCAGCACGACCGCTGCCTTGCGCTTGAACGGGGGAGCGTTGTCGACGCTCACGGTCACGGGGAGCGCGGGATGATTGGCGTTCTGCGCGGCCGCCAGCAGGTAGGCGGCGGGACCCACCGTCCGTTTCAACTCCGGATTCGTGTGCTGCATGATCGCTGCATCGACTCCGATGCCGGCCATCACCCCGAACACATGGCTGTGCTCCCGCTCAGTGCCCGGGTCGATCGTCAGCTTCACCAGATCGGTCGGCCGTGGTTCTCCGTCGAAGGCCGTGCGCAGGGCGAGGGATTCATCGAGCGGTACGCCGAGATTGCGCGCCAGCAGATTGCCCGTGCCCGCCGGCAGGAGCCCCAGGGGAATGCCGGAGCCGGCGAGCCCTTCGCACACGGCGCGGATGGTGCCGTCGCCGCCGGCGGTCAGCACCAGGTCGGCCTCCTGCTTCACCGCTAGCTCAGCCATTTGATAGCCAGGATCGCTGCGGGTCGTTTCCAGCCAGAGGGGTGGCTCCCAGCCTCTCTTGCGCAGTTCATATTCCACATGGCGTCGAAAGGTCGTGACGTCCAGGACCTTGGTCGGGTTGAAGATGACGACACATTGCTTCCCGGTCGGGCGCACGCTGGGCGGCAGCGCCAGCTCCCACGGCCGGTCCGGGAGGACGCGTACGCGGGCGACGACCAGGCAGGCGGCCGACACGGTCATCCCCAGCAGCACCCCACCGATGAGATCGCTGACCCAATGGGCCTGCAGCACCCAGCGGCAGACCGCAACCGTGACAACCGCCGCGACGCCCAGCCCCAGCACGGACATCCGTGCCACCTTGGACTGCCGGGTCACGATGACCGCGGAGATCACCAGCACTGCGACCACGGTCGCCGTGGTGACATGTCCGGACGGGTACGCCCACCCCCGCCCCGTCGCCAACTCCAGGACCGCGTCCGGACGAGGCCTGGCGAAGACCGCCTTGACTGCGATGTGTGCACCCCAGCCGACGGGGACGGCCAGCCACAGCGCGTACGCCAGATTGCGCAGCCGTCGTCGGAAGGCCCACACGCCCACGATCGCCAACCCCGCATAGGGGACGCCCGGCCAGGTGACGATGGCGATGGCCGACCAGATCTCCGCGGCCAACGACCCGGGCGCGAGCCCCTTGGCGACGGTTCGTCGATCGAGGTCGTCGAGGACCCCGCCGGTCACCAGCCACGTCCAGACGACGAATGCCGCAGCCAGCCCGGCCGTGATCCACACGGAGAAGCGGCTGGGGCGTGAGGTCGGCATGGGCGCAGTCTAGGGTGGACCTTGTGATTGACCCGAAGCTGCTGCGCACCAACCCCGACGTGATCCGTGAGAGCCTGGCCGCCCGACAGGCCGACCCGAGCGTTGTGGACGAACTCCTCCAGGCCGATGAGGATCGGCGCAGCTCGATCGCTGCCTTCGAGGCGCTGCGTGCGGAACAGAAGGGCATGGGCAAGGAGGTTGCTCGGGCCAAGGGCGATGAGAAGCAGACGTTGCTGGCCCGCACCAGGGACCTGGCCGCACAGGTGAAGGAGGCCGAGGCGGCGTCGAAGCAGGCCGACGTCGACTTCGAGGAGCTCCTGAAGACTATCCCGAACCTCGTCATCGACGGTGTGCCGCACGGTGATGAGGAGGACTTCGAGATTCTCGAGATCATCGGGACCCCGCGCGATTTCGAGGCGGAGGGGTTCGAGCCCAGGGATCACCTGGAGCTCGGCGAGATCCTGGGCGCGATCGACGTGGAGCGCGGAGCGAAGGTGTCCGGCAGCCGCTTCTACTATCTGACGGGCCAGGGCGCGATGCTCGAGCTGGCGTTGATCAACCTGGCGATGAACAAGGCGCTGGAGTGGGGCTTCACGCCGATCCTGCCGCCGGCGCTGGTGAAGCCCTCGGCGATGGAAGGCACCGGCTTCCTCGGCCAGGCGGCGCAGGACGTCTATTACCTGCCCGCGGACGATCTCTATCTGGTGGGCACCGCCGAGGTGCCGTTGGCGGCGTACCACTCCGACGAGATCCTCGACCCCGACACCCTCCCACGCCGCTATGCGGGCTATTCGCCCTGTTATCGCCGCGAGGCCGGCTCCTATGGCAAGGACACGCGGGGGATCTTCCGGGTGCATTGGTTCGACAAGGTCGAGATGTTCGTTCATTGCGACCCCGCGGATGCGGTGGAGCAGCACCAGAAGCTGTTGGCGTGTGAGAAGGAGTTCGCGGATCTGCTCGAGCTGCCCTATCGGGTCATCGACGTGGCGGCCGGAGACCTCGGGCTCAGTGCGGCGCGCAAGTACGACTGTGAGGCGTGGATCCCGACCCAGGGCAAATATCGGGAGATCACCTCGACTTCCAACTGCACCGACTTCCAGGCTCGTCGCCTTGGGATTCGGGGGCGTTTCGAGGAGGGGGTACGCCCGGTCGCCACCCTCAACGGCACCCTCTGCGCGGTGCCCCGCATCATTATCGCGATCCTGGAGAACCACCAGCAGCCCGACGGCTCGGTGCGAATCCCGGAGGCCCTTCGGCCCTATCTCGGCGGTCGCGAATTCCTCACTCCGGTGAATGGATAATCTCGCACCCATGGCTTTCTCTGCGGCAGAACGCCTCCCCGGAGGTGACCTCACCCCCGACTGGCAGCCACGGCTCGTTGCGCTCGACATCGACGGGACGCTGGTGGACCATGCCGGGGTGATGCCGGATTCCGTCTATGACTCCGTCCAACGGGTCCTCGCTGCGGGCAGTCACGTTGTGTTGAGCACCGGCCGCAGCTGGCACGCGACCAAGCCGATCTTCGACATGCTCGACCTGCCGCCGGGTTATGCCGTCAGTTCGAACGGGGCGGTTGTGGTGACCTACCCGCCGGTGGACGTGATTCGTGAAGTCACGTTCGATCCGACCGATGTGCTGGACAGGGTCGAACACTTCGCGCCGCAGGCACTGGTTGCAACCGAGGAGGTCGGGGTCGGTTATCGGGTGTCGGACCTCTTCCCCGAAGGCGATCTGCACGGTGAGATCACCAAGGTCACCGCAGCCGAGTTGCGTTCCAAGCCGGTCACCCGCGTCGTCGTCCGTGACCCCAACAGCTCCGTGCCCGATTTCATCGCGCTCGCGCGACAGTTGGGGCTGCACGGGGTCAGCTACTACATCGGCTACACGGCGTGGTTGGACATCGCTCCCGAGGGCGTACACAAGGCGACCGGTCTCGGTGAGGTGTGTGCCCGCCTCGGCGTGGATCGCCAGGATGTCCTGGCCCTCGGCGATGGGCGCAACGACATCGAAATGCTCCGCTGGGCTGGGCGGGGTGTTGCGATCGGTGACGCGCCGGAGGAGGTCAAGCGGGTCGCGGATGCGGTCACCGACAACTTCGCCGAAGGCGGGACGCCGAACGAACTGGCCCGCTGGTTCTAGCGGCAGTCCGGTCAGGCGGCCCTATGAAGGGTCGCAGGCGCTACCACCGCACGGAAGGCGGCGAGCACCTCTGCCATTGACGGCAGTGGACGAGGCTGGACGCGCGGACGCTGCGCCTCATTGCGGTGACGCCGCAGGTGACGCTTGACCGTTGAGAGCGAGCACCCGAGGCGACGGGCCAGGGTCTCGAGACTCTCGTGGGGGTTCGCATAACGCAGGCGCACGACCTCGTCATGATCGACGTGGCGGTTGCGGGCGGTGATGCCGGCCAGGGTGTCGAAGTCCTCGGGTGCGACGGTGATGCCGAGACGGTTGCGGATCGCCATGCGCTGACGCGCGGTGGTGCCACCGGCGTACCCCGCCACATCGTGCTTGACGACTGCGGAATAGAGGCATTGCTGCATCAACGGGCAGGAACGGCAAAGATTCTCGGCCTTGCGGGCGAGCATGGCGTACTGACGCTGCTGATCGCTGGGAGCAGAGCCTGTGGGCGGCTCCTCCAGCAGCGGGTGCTGAAAGAGGGAGGCGAATTCGCGGCATCCCTGGGTGGCCGACTCCGGGTGGGCGGTGAAGGTCGCGCTGCTCATGGTTTGCTGTGATCCCCTTGTCTGATTCAGTCTCTTCGCCCTTACCGACGGGGAGCAAACCCTGTTGGTTCCACCGGGGGCCCTTCACATGCAGGGCATGGTTCGGACGGGACGAGGGTCGAACCCCCTGATCGCCTGGAAAGACAAGAAACTGAGTCGGACGGGGATCTGAGCGTGCAGCGGTCAGAGATACATGCCGGAACCACCCGGTTTGCCACCCGGACCACCTGGGTTCTCGGGAGGCTGGGGTTGGCCACCGATCTGGACTCCTGGCGGCAGCGCTCGGCGCATCTGCTCCAACTGGGCGCGAGCAGCCATTTGCTGCGCGAACAGCGCGGTCTGAATGCCGTGGAAGAGACCTTCGAGCCATCCGACCAGCTGAGCCTTGACGATGCGCAACTCTGCGTCCGACGGGGTCGCGCCCTCGGCGAAGGGTTCGGTGATGCGCTCGAGCTCGTCCGCGAGTTTGGGGTCAAGGCCGGACTTCAGTTCTTCGATCGAGGTGGCGTAGACGTCGCCCAGTCGCTTGCGGGAGGGATCATCCAGGGGGCTGGACTTGATCTCGTCGAGCAACTTCTGGGTCATGGTCGCAATGCGCATGACCTTGTCCGGCTCGGGCACCATCTCAGTGACCGAGTCGGGATTCTTGCCCTCGTCGTCGGGCGCGGACTCCACCGCCATGCCTTGTGGGCTGACGACATAGACCTGTCCGTCAGAAGTCTGACCCGCCACCACGCGGGAACGATCGTCGTCGCTCGGCTTCTCTTCGGGGCGCTCTTCAGTCATGCGCGTCAGTTTATG
>LSQX01405560.1_pt1 | contig 28282 bp, 29 predicted proteins | sample 654561 | NCBI WGS metagenome assembly LSQX01 (sample SAMN04489861, study PRJNA283612) | anaerobic digester metagenome | isolation source: 4 biogas reactors fed with cattle manure at either 37C or 55C with and... | place: Denmark: Kongens Lyngby | collected 2014
CGCCCACACCTCCCTGTGCAGAAGATGTAGGACGGATTTTGCGGACATTCAAAATAAAAAAGAATGTGGAGGTAACAGACAATGGCAAAATCATTATTTGAGGAACTGGGCGGCAAATACGAAAGGCAAGGGGATTATTTGATACCGTGCTTAACTGTACCCGCCGAAGAAGAACAGGCAATAGGCATCTGGGGGCAACGGCATTTAGATTATCTAAAACAGTACCGTAAAGTTACATACACCAATCTTCTTACAAGCGGCAGGCTAAACGCCTACCTTGCCGACATCAACAGACAGGCACAGGAACGCTTTGAAAGGCTCATAGAGGGTATGAAACAGGCACAGGGCATAACGGAACAGCTAAAGGCAGAAAACGCCTTAGAATGGACAGGATGCCTCAATAACATAAGGGCTTGTGCGAGGGAGATTGTGGAAAAGGAAATTATTTTTGCATAAACAGATGATTAGTGGCAGGGGGAAATCCTGCCGCTTTTTCTGCTTTAGTTTGTCAGCTTGACAAATAAAGGGTTAAGGAATATAATTAGATTCAGTATTATACAAGGAGTTAATAAATATGCGGCAAGGTATTCTTAAATAAACTGTCAATTTGATAGTGGGAACAAAAAGTAGCAGTCCCGTTTCACTTTTAATATGGGGCTTAGTTTTTTGTACCCAGTTTAAGAATACTTTTATCATGTAATTTTATATGCCCGAAAACATATAAGTGTTTTGGGGCTATTGGAGTTATTTACCCAGTGATAGGAGTATTTATCACTGGGTATTTTTATGCCCTTTTTTGGGTGTTGATAGGAGGAAAATCACATGAAAATAATTAACTTAGGCATTCTGGCTCACGTTGACGCAGGAAAGACAACATTAACGGAAAGTTTATTGTATACCAGTGGTGCAATTGCAGAACTAGGGAGCGTAGATGAAGGCACAACAAGGACAGATACAATGAATTTGGAGCGTCAAAGGGGAATCACTATCCAGACAGCAGTGACATCTTTTCAGTGGGAGGATGTAAAAGTCAACATTATAGATACGCCAGGCCATATGGATTTTTTGGCGGAAGTATACCGTTCTTTATCCGTATTAGACGGAGCAGTATTATTAGTTTCTGCAAAGGATGGCATACAGGCACAGACCCGTATACTGTTTCATGCACTACAGATAATGAAGATTCCGACAATTTTTTTCATCAATAAAATTGACCAAGAGGGGATTGATTTGCCAATGGTATATCGGGAAATGAAAGCAAAGCTTTCTTCGGAAATTATAGTGAAGCAAAAGGTTGGGCAGCATCCCCATATAAATGTAACGGACAATGACGATATGGAACAGTGGGATGCGGTAATTATGGGAAACGATGAACTATTAGAGAAATATATGTCAGGGAAACCGTTTAAAATGTCAGAACTGGAACAGGAAGAAAACAGGAGATTCCAAAACGGAACGTTATTTCCCGTTTATCACGGAAGCGCTAAAAACAATCTGGGGATTCGGCAGCTTATAGAAGTAATTGCCAGTAAATTTTATTCATCAACGCCTGAAGGTCAATCTGAACTATGCGGGCAGGTTTTTAAGATTGAATATTCAGAGAAAAGGCGGCGTTTTGTTTATGTGCGTATATATAGCGGAACATTGCATTTGAGGGATGTTATTAGAATATCTGAAAAAGAGAAAATAAAAATCACAGAGATGTGTGTTCCGACAAACGGTGAATTATATTCATCCGATACAGCCTGCTCTGGTGATATTGTAATTTTACCAAATGATGTTTTGCAGCTAAACAGTATTTTGGGGAACGAAATACTGTTGCCGCAGAGAAAATTTATTGAAAATCCTCTCCCTATGCTCCAAACAACGATTGCAGTAAAGAAATCTGAACAGCGGGAAATATTGCTTGGGGCACTTACAGAAATTTCAGATGGCGACCCTCTTTTAAAATATTATGTGGATACTACAACGCATGAGATTATACTTTCTTTTTTGGGGAATGTGCAGATGGAAGTCATTTGTGCCATCCTTGAGGAAAAATATCATGTGGAGGCAGAAATAAAAGAGCCTACTGTTATATATATGGAAAGACCGCTTAGAAAAGCAGAATATACCATCCACATAGAAGTCCCGCCAAATCCTTTCTGGGCTTCTGTCGGGTTGTCCATAGAGCCGCTCCCTATTGGAAGCGGAGTGCAGTATGAAAGCAGAGTTTCACTTGGATATTTAAATCAATCGTTCCAAAATGCGGTTATGGAGGGGGTTCTTTATGGCTGCGAGCAGGGGCTGTATGGATGGAAAGTGACAGACTGTAAAATCTGTTTTGAATATGGATTGTATTATAGTCCTGTAAGTACCCCCGCAGACTTTCGGCTGCTTTCCCCTATCGTATTGGAGCAGGCTTTAAAAAAAGCAGGGACAGAACTATTAGAGCCATATCTCCACTTTGAAATTTATGCACCGCAGGAATATCTCTCACGGGCGTATCATGATGCTCCAAGGTATTGTGCAGATATTGTAAGTACTCAGATAAAGAATGACGAGGTCATTCTGAAAGGAGAAATCCCTGCTAGATGTATTCAAGAATACAGGAACGATTTAACTTATTTCACAAATGGGCAGGGAGTCTGCTTGACAGAGTTAAAAGGATACCAGCCAGCTATTGGTAAATTTATTTGCCAACCCCGCCGCCCGAATAGCCGTATAGATAAGGTTCGGCATATGTTCCACAAGTTAGCTTAACAGCTTGCAAAAGTCATATAAAATGAGATTTGAAAGGATTAGAGACTAATTATGATGAAATGCGAATGGATATTGTGTCCTGTTTGTGGGAGCAAAACCCGTAATAAAATTAGGAAGGACACTGTTTTGGAGAATTATCCCCTTTATTGTCCAAAATGCAGACAAGAAAGATTGATTAAAGTTGACAACTTGAAGATAACTGTCATCAAAGAGCCAGACGCTTAAGACGCAGAGCCGATGAAATTGTGGAACAATTCACGAATCATCGGCTCTTTTTGTTTCGTATTTGAAAGAACAAACTCACCAAATAAAAAAAACGATATTCGGGTGGGTTATTTTGTTATACCCTAAATTACCCTCTGAATTTGTTTTTAAATTTGGAGGGATTTTTTTATGTCCTTTTTTCGGGCAGTTATCTATCTGCTCATACGAAGCAAAATTTATCAATACATAGCATATCAGAGAACGGCAGGAAACCAGTTAAAAAAATTTCTGCCAGTGCAACGGTACTTCTCACCTTGAAAGTAGAAGTACAATCTCCATACAATAGAATTACTATTTCCTATAACCGTAAAGGTCACAGAGCCTTTGCGGTTTTTCTTTTGTCGATTTTTGTTGGAAAGTGCCGTAGGGCTGTTTCTGATATGCGGTGTCGTTCTCCGCCTCTCCATCTGGATTTTTTACATTTCAAAAATTCAGATGGGAGGTATTTATGGTGAAATATGCACCAAGAAAGGTATATATCAGAGAAAGTGGCGGCTATGTGGAATTATCCTACACGGAGTTCTGCCGTTGCAGGGAATCCGACCAGACCTATATGGACAAGCTGTTTATCCCCATTCAAGGCTGTCTGCTTGAAGTCGTGAGGGAGCAATACACAGACTTCTACCGTGACAAGGAACGGTGGCGTTATCTGCAAAAATTAGATACAAAGAATAGACTGCTATCTCTCGACGGATTTACGGACAGCGAGGGGAATCCTCTGGACTTTATCACTGATGAAGCGGTGGACATTGCAGAAACCGTTGTCAATGCGGTCATGGTGGACAGGCTGAAAGCCGCCCTGCCTTTGCTGTCGGATAGTGAACAGGAGCTGATACAGGCAATCTTTTTTGACGGACTTTCCGAGCGTGAAGTCGGGGCGAGGTTGGGCATAACCCAGAGCGTTGTAAACAAACGCAAAGCCAGAATCCTAATAAAACTAAGAAAGATAATAGAAAATTAAAATTTAAGGCGTTCAGCCCCCTTGTTTTTTCCTTTGGGAAGATGAGGGGGCTTTTCTCTGCCCTCTCAATCAATTCTGATTGGAGGAAGTAAGAATGGCATACAACCACGGACGGGAGGACAGGAAATGGCGTATCTGGAAAGAAGCGGAGGAAAAGCTGCTGCGTGAGTGCGGCGTTGATGAAGCGACCATTGAGCAGATACGCATGGCGGACAGGGCAGACTTCAATTCCAACAGGCGGTTTTACCGATGGACGAATGACGTTGCGGAATATCTTGAGGACATGGCAGGCAGGGAGCGGCAGGCGGAAGTGGGTACGGTTGCGGAGTTACTGGAAGAGATTGAGAGCGAAAATCTCTATCAAGTATTAGTCACGGTGGACGGGCGTACCTTGAAAATCGTCCTGCTGAAAATGCAGGGGTATTCCACAAAGGAGATTGCCCCGCTTGTGCATTTGACGACTGGTGCCATCTATGCGAGGTTAGACCATCTGCGGAAGAAGCTGCGGAAAATTTTATAGCTTCTAAAACAGCCTGCCATCCTGCGGGCTACTGGGTGAGGGATGGAAATCCCCTCACTCATTTTTTGCAGGAGGACAACAGGATGGCATACAGGGTTAAGGCATACACGCTTCGGGAGGAATCCACGGAAAGCGGCACAAGGTATTTTATCAGCTTTAAGGACGGGCAGGGCAAATCCCACGAGTTGGAAGTGTCGGAACAGTTCTTTATGGAGTTTCGGCAGATGGAGCGCAGGAACAGGAATCTTTTCTAATGGGACGAGCGGCACAGGGAGTTTAACGAGGTATGGGACGAAACCCTTTACAGACGGGCGTTGCGTGTGCCTAAGAGCCTTGATGAACGCATGGTTGAGGAAGAACGGAATGAAACGCTCTATAAGGCGGTTGGGAGCCTTCCAGAGATACAAAGGCGGCGTTTCCTGCTCTACTACGAGTATGAGTTCAATTTTTACCAAATCGCCGCTATGGAGCATTGCACCGCTTCGGCAATACAGAAATCTGTTGCGATTGCAAAGGAGAAAGTAAAGGCGGAAATTGAAGAAATATCTCCAACCGTGACCGACACCGCCCGAAAAAGAAATCTGTTTTTTATTTGTGTGGGATTGGCGGCATTACATACTCTCACTTTTTTCCGTGGGAGTAAATCTATTTTTAAGGAGGTCAACGCCTATGTGCAACGAAAACAAAGACACCGCCCGAAAGGAGGAAAGCCATGCAGAAGTTACAGACAGTCAACGCCGAAACGCTCCTTTATGAACCGCTTGAGAAACCATCCTTTGTGGTGGACAGCCTTATCCCGACAGGCTTATCGCTGTTCTGCGGCTCACAGAAGATAGGCAAAAGCTGGCTCATGCTGAAGCTATGCTTATGCGTGTCGCAGGGAATCCCTTTATGGGATATGCCGACAATGGAGGGCGATGTGCTTTACCTCTGCCTTGAGGACACGTTCTGCCGCATACAGGACAGGTTATTTCGTTTGACGGACGAAGCAAGCGGGCGGCTCCACTTTGCCGTGGCAAGCTGCAAGCTGTCAGACGGTCTTATCGTGCAGCTTGAAGATTATCTGAAAGATTACCCAGACAGCAGGCTCATTGTCATTGATACCTTGCAGAAAGTCCGTACAGCTTCAAAAGACAATGCCTATGCAAGCGACTATGGGGACATCTCCCTCATCAAAGACTTTGCCGACAGGCACTCTCTGGCGGTCATTGTCGTACACCACATCCGAAAGCAGAATGACAGCGACGTGTTCAACAAGGTGTCTGGGACGACAGGATTAACGGGGAGTGCGGACGCTACCTTTGTTCTGGAAAAGGAGAAACGTGCGTCTGACACCGCCAAGCTGTATGTGACGGGCAGGGACACGCCTTATCAGGAATACACGCTGCGTTTCCGTGATTGCCGTTGGGAGCTTGTGGAGCGGAAAACGCAGGAGCAGCTTGCGAAAGAAACGATACCAGATGTCCTTTTTCGGTTGGTGGATTTTATGAGGGATAAGGAAGAATGGATAGGCACGGCAACGGAACTGTTAGCCGCTATGGGGGAAACGGAAACCATACCCACGGTGATTACGAAATGGCTGAATGAATACCGCACCACATTTTTAAGCGAGAACCGTATCTGCTACCAGTACAGCCGCAGGAAAGACGGCAGGCGGATTGCCCTTGCAAGGAGGGCGGGTGACAGCGGTGATGGTGGTGACAGCGATATTAGGATACCCCCCTGTTACTGTCATTGACGCTTAAAGCCATGTAAAGCTGGCGGCTCTGCCCTGCGGGTGACAGCAGTGACGGTGGTGACAGTGATTTTAGGATACCCTGCCGCTGTCATCCCTACGGGAGAACACCCCGTAAACGCAAAATGCAGGCGTGAGATTTACTCGCCCTTTTCGGTCGTGTAAAACCACCCCTGCGGTCAGAAAAATCATTCCGATTTTTCCGACTGCGTTTACAGGGTGTAACACACTACACTTTGCCCTGCAAAGTCGTGTGCCAGACGTTCCCTCTGGACTCCCTTAAGGCAGGGCTGTGCCCTGCTATCCTACGCCTTACGGCTTCGGATAAAAGAATGGCGGCATGACGGTGACGGCTCTTGCGAGGGGGGTATCCCAAAAACACCGTCATCATCGACATGACCGTCATGCAGGGGGTGAGGGTGACAGTTGCGGCAGTCGGCAGGGGGTATCCCAAAACTGCTGTCACCACCGTCACCGCTGTCACCCCAAAGGACGGTCACCCGCCGAAAGAAAGGAGGAATCCGCCTATGCCTTATGCAATCCTGCGTTTCCAGAAACGAAAAGCGGGCGGCGTTGCGGCTTGTGAACGCCACAACGAGCGGAAGAAAGAAGCCTACAAAAGCAACCCAGATATAGATATGGAACGCTCTAAAAACAATTACCATCTCATAGCACCACCAAAGTACACCTACAAGAAAGAGATTAACCGCATGGTAGCCGAAGCGGGGTGCAGGACAAGGAAAGACAGCGTGATGATGGTGGAAACGCTCATCACAGCTTCACCAGAATTTATGAACCAGTTACCGCCCGAAGAACAAAAAGCGTATTTCCAGACGGCTCTTGACTTCATTTCGGAGCGTGTTGGAAAGCAGAATATCCTCTCCGCTGTCGTCCATATGGACGAGAGAACGCCCCATATGCACCTCTGCTTTGTGCCGATTACGCCAGACAATAAGCTGTCAGCGAAAGCTATCTTAGGCAACCAGAAATCATTATCCGAGTGGCAGACCGCCTACCATGAGCGGATGTCCTCACGGTGGAATCAGCTTGAACGGGGGCAGTCCTCAATGGAAACCAAGCGGAAACACGTCCCCACATGGCTCTATAAATTAGGCGGCAGGCTTGATAAACAGTATGAAGAAATCGTGTCTGCCCTATCCGACATCAACGCCTTTAACGCAGGGAAGAAAAGGGATAAAGCGTTAGATTTACTCTCTGCATGGCTGCCAGACGTGGAGAAATTCTCTAAGGAAATCGGGAAACAGCAGGCGTATATCGACAGTTTGAAAGAGAGAATTGGGCAGGAATCAGACTATGCGGGGCGTATGCGTGATGAAAAGTACGAGCAGGAACTAAAGGTGCAGAAAGCGAATCAGAAGATATTTGAATTGCAGAGAACCAACGAGCAGATGGGGCGGCTGCTGTCAAAAATACCGCCCGAAGTGTTGGAAGAATTGCAGAAAAATCATAGAAGCAGAGCGAAAGAAAGGTAGATATGTGAATGAAGAAACAGGATTTTAAGGTGTTAAAGACCAAAGACTTGTACCCGTTCCCCGACAATCCGTTTCATGTGGCAGAAGATGAAACACTGTCAGAGTTAGCGGAAAGCATCAAGGAATTTGGCATTGTCACGCCGATAATCACACGCCCGAAAGAGGACGGGGACGGTTATGAAGTGATTGCAGGACAGCGGCGTGTCCGTGCTTCTGAACTTGCAGGGATAAATACCGTGCCTGCGTTTGTCCTGCCCTTAGACCGTGACCGAGCCATCATCACCCTTGTAGACAGCAATTTGCAGCGTGAGAATATCCTGCCATCGGAGCGGGCGTTTGCTTACAAGATGAAATCCGAAGCCATGAAGCGGCAGGGTTTCCGCACAGACTTAACCTCGTCACAAGTTGTGACGAAGTTGCGGACGGACGACAAGGTGGCACAGGGCTTCGGCGTGGGCAGGATGACCGTGCAGCGTTTTATCCGCCTGACGGAACTGATACCGCCGATTTTGCAGATGGTGGACGAGGGGAAAATCGCCCTCACGCCTGCGGTGGAACTGTCCTTCTTGAAGAAAGACGAGCAGGAAAACCTCTTTGCCACGATGGAGAGCGAAGAAGCAACGCCCTCACTCTCACAGGCACAGCGGATGAAACAGTTAAGCCAGAGCGGGCGGCTTGACATGGATACGATATTTGCGATTATGACGGAGGAAAAGGGCAACCAGAAAGAAACCTTGAAAATCAACACAAGCAAGCTGAAAAAATACTTTCCGAAGAACACAACGCCGAAGCAGATGGAGGAAACCATCATCAAACTTTTGGAGCGTGAGTTGCAGAGGAAACGCAACCGTGACAGCCGCTAATCTTCTTTTTTCGGGAAGTAAATACAGAGAGTTGAGGTATGGAGAATGAGAGAAATCCAGTATGAAATCGTAAAGGAAATCGCAGTATTGTCTACGGGCGACAGTGGCTACACAAAGGAAATCAATCTCATTTCATGGAATGGGAAAGAGCCGAAGTATGACATCCGCAGCTTTTCCCCGAACCGTGAAAAGTGCGGCAAGGGAATCACGCTGAACGCTGATGAAGCGGCGGCACTCCTTAAAGCATTACAGAAAGAATTAAACAGCGAGGATTAATGGTATCTGATTGGCAGGGCGGGGACATTTCCAAACTCTTCCCTGCCCTGTCTGGAAAGGAAGATTTAAGTATGGGCGAGGATAAGAAAGCAGATAAAAAGAGAAAGCGTATCGTGCCAAAAGCACCAGTGCAGATGATAATCAGCCGTGAATATGTCGGCACACAGACCGTTACAGAAGCGTTTGTCCCGATTATCTCCGAGGATATTCGGAAGAAGATTGCCGAGGGCGACACCTTCGACAATGAGGGGCTGTCCGCTTAGAATGTACGCAATGGGACATGAAAACAGATAGGACAGATACGGAGGTTTTACAGTATGGCAGGAATCAAAGAAGAAAAGAAAATCTATTTAGTCGGCATTTATTGCCGCTTATCTAAAGACGATGGTACGGATAACGAGAGTGCGAGCATTGCGACACAGAAATCCATCCTCACGGATTATGTGAAAAAGCAGGGATGGCACATAGCAAAAACGTATGTGGACGATGGTTATTCTGGTACAAATTTCCAAAGACCAAGTTTCCAGAATATGATAAAAGACATTGAAAGCGGTCTGATAAACTGCGTGATTACGAAAGATTTATCCCGTCTGGGGAGAAACTATCTTGATTGTGGGTTATATCTGGAAGTTTTCTTCCCAGAGCATAACGTGAGGTATATAGCGGTCAATGACGGCGTAGATACCTTGAATAAATCTGCTATGGACATCACGCCTTTCCGCAACATTTTAAACGAAATGTATGCCGCTGACATATCTGTTAAGATAAAATCGGCATATCGGGCGAGGTTTCAACAGGGGAAATTCATGGGAACTACCGCCCCTTATGGCTATATCAAAGACCCTGCCGACCACAACCATCTGCTGATAGATGATAAAGTGGCACATGTTGTAAAAGAGATATTCGACCTTGCATTAAAAGGGAATGGAGTTGCCAAAATTTGCAGACATCTTAATAAACAGCATATCCTACGCCCTGCCGCTTATGCGGCGGAGCGTGGCGAAACAGGCTTTGAACGTCATTTTGAGGGGAACGAGGACAAACGCTATATTTGGAGTGGGAACAGCGTGAGGAGCATTTTAAGAAGCCCGATATATGCGGGAAATCTTGTAGGCTACAAACGGATTGCCGCCAATATGAAAAGCAAGAAACGCCCCTCTAAGCTGCCCGAAGAATGGGAAGTGATACCCAATACCCATGAGGGAATAGTCACGCAGGAGGAATTTGATATTGTCCAACAGCTTATTACAAGTCGTAGGCTTCCACAGAACAAGGGAGGATTTGTAAATATTTTTGCAGGCGTTATCAAGTGTGTGGACTGCGGATGTGCTCTGCGGGCAATGAACGTACACAGGAGGAAACGCCCAGAGATTATCGACTGTGTACAGTATTCATGTAATAATTATGCAAGAAACGGAAGAAGCGAGTGTAGTGCCCACAATATAGAAGCAAGGGATTTATTCAATGCCGTTCTTGCCGACATCAACTGTTTTGCGGATATGGCAGTGAATGATGAAAAGGCGGTCAGGGCCATAGAAAAGCGGCTCACGGAAACAGACCAGAGCAGGGCGAAAGCATTAGAGAAAGAACGTAAGAAGCTGAACAAACGCCTTGCGGAACTGGACAGGCTGTTTTCCTCTCTCTACGAGGATAAGGTCATGGAGCGTATTACCGAGCGGAATTTTGAGATGATGTCGGGGAAATACCAGAAAGAGCAGCTTGAAATTGAAGCAAGGCTGAAAGAGGTGACGGAAACTCTTAATGAAAGCTACGAGAAATCACGGGGAATCCGTGACTTCCTCGCCCTTATCCGAAATTATCAAGGCTTAAAAGAACTGGATGCAACAGTTATAAACGCACTCATAGACAAGATACTTGTTTCGGAGCGTGAGAAGATGGCAGACGGAACAGTGAAGCAGGAAATCAAGATTTACTATAAATTCATCGGCTTTGTCGATGAATTACATATCATACCTACAAAACGGTGGGCAGCAATGCCCGCTAAAAATTGTACGGTGTGCGGCGTTGAATATGTCCCGGGCTCTGGTGCATCAAGGTATTGTCCTGCTTGTGCCAAGAAGATACGGAGGGAGAAATCAAACGAGAGCAAACGCAGGAGCAGAGAACAGAAAAGGATAGCATGTATGAACTGTCCGCAAAAAATGACCGACTGACGAAGGTCAAGGGCAGTGTGTTGTTGAAGGCACGCTGTCGCCTGTGGCAGTTAGGTTGTGGCGACATACTGAATACTGCTCTACTTATTGCTTGCCATAAATGGCAGCATGCGCTTCGCAGCATTCAAGAGACTGCGTCCCTCGTGCCTTCGTTTTGTGAATGAAATTTTTTGAATCGGAATTGCGAGAAGGCTTAGGCCTTTATTTTTTGCCTAAAACAAGTATTTGAATTTTTGATGCACCATTTCGTGGACATGACTTCGATTATTATTAAGGTAGTTAAAGATTGAAAAAGTCCTAGATTTTCTAGCCTTTCATCTTTGTCGGTGAGTCTAAAGATGAAAGCGAGATAATTGTGTGTTATTGACAGTTTGAAAGGGAGAAAAAATGAACAAGAAGAAGTTACTTGCTCTATCGTTGGGTGCCGTTATGTGTTTAGCTTTTACTTCGTGCGGTGGCACCAAATATGAAGAACTGCCTGATTCGGAAGCTTTGCTAAATGAAGTTAAGTCTGTAGATGAGAATATTGGCAGAATTGAGGCCTTTGATGAGAAGACGGACCCTAATGAAAACTTAGGTAGACCTAATCAGTACATAAGTAAAGCTGACTTTGAGGATTTAAGAGTCGAGCAAATTGGCGATTACCTTTGCGGTGGTACTGTTGAAACTTTTGAGGACGAGAAGGATTGTGACGACCGACTAGAATATCTGAGATCATTCCAAGATCCTTCAATGGGAGCATTTGGACTAAACGATTATATTTTTAAATACGATAAGGTAATTTTTAGATTGTCTTATGACTTGACAACCGATGAAGCAAAGGCATTTCATGAGCAGCTAGATAAGGTCATGGAGAAGTATCAGGATATTTCCACGCAAGAATCTGATGTTTAATATTTTGTAAAGGTGACATCTAGTTTAGCTATTTAAAAATAAACTGCAATTTTAAGGAGGAATCGAAATGAAAAAGAAATCTATAATAATGATGCTTATATCGATGGTATTAGTGCTGGGGTTAACGGCCTGTTCGGGTGGTGATTCGGCAGAGGCGGAGAAGGAAAAGGAAGTAACTTATCAAAGCATCCTTGACGATTATACAGCTAAGCTGGGGGAGGCTACTCCTAAACTTGTAGATGAATACAACTCGGAGGCTGCGGGCATTACAGATATTAATGAGCTTGCAAAAATATGCACGACTAAGACTGAAGCTTTAGCGAAAATATGTACTGATGGGGTATCCGAAATGGCTAAGCTAAAACTTGAGAAAGGTGACGATGATGCCACATATACCGAGTGGGCGACCAAATTGCAAGATGTATATTCTACAGATGCAATGCAAATTACAGATGCCTATACAAGTAGCGCAATTGGATAGACACAAATAAGCATTTTGAAATGTTATCTTAAGAATCACTTTACTAAAATAGTAAAAAGGAGAAAAAATGCAAATAATGCAGTACATAACTTTAGGCGTTAATGTTGCGACAGCAATTGTTCTGGTTCTTATCGTTAAAGAGTTAAAGGGAAAATAATAAATAAGGAGTGAGAATAATATGAATACAATATTCAATATACTTGCAGTTATTGCAATTACTTTGTCAATTACATCCATCGTTATAACATTGAGAAACATAAAGAAGTAACTACGATGTATAATGTTATAAAAGTAGCGAGAACCATGACCTTATAACACTTTTGTGCGGTCTAACCACCACCATATTCTTTAGAAAATGATGTGTAAAAAAATACGGAGGTAAGAAAAATGAAAAAAGATAAGAGTTACTGGGAACCTATACCAGACCCTCCTACTGCAGGGCTTTGGTTAGAACCATATGATCCAAATTTGCCAACTTATAATTTTCGTGATTTAATGGCTTATGCAAAAAAAGTAAACAAGAAACCCATTGACCTAACTGATGAAGAGCGTGAGCAGTTTAGAACTAACTAAATAATGCTGGGTTTATGACCCGCTGAAAACCGTGGGGTGTAAAACCTGAAACGTTGTGGAATATATTTACTTAAAGTTTCATCATTGACAAGGCCTAGAAGCTGTGATAAATTCATCTTATAAATCGAGGTAGCTACGGCAGATGATTTAATCACTGGTGTAACGTTGACCCTCGATTTTTCTATTTTACTAGCAGTCATCGCTACATGCATCTTAGGTTTGGTGTTTTTATCTTTATACTCCAATATAGTAATTTTTACTGGAACAATGTCATTTTTATCTATGAAAGAAGATATAAGAATATATGGGTTTATGACCCGCTGAAAACCGCGGGGTGTAAAACTTATCTGACAGGCACAGAGCAATTGAAGGACAATGAAATATTTGCTGACTTGTTGGGTTATATTAACACAAACGCAAGTTGGAGAAAGATGGGAGAAAAGGATGATAAGAACTAGCTTAAATACAATTATTCATCTTACGGATGAACAGAAAAAAGAGATTCAAGATGAAATAACGGCTTTTTATTTAGATGTGCGTGATGAAGAAATAGGGGTTATTCAAAAACAACAGATTATGGATTTGTTTGTTGAAAATTTAGCCCCAATAATATATAACAAAGCCCTTGATGATACAAAAGATTGGTATAAAAAAAGAATGGAAGATTTGGAATGCGATTATTATTCTATGTATAAAGATAATAGGTGATATCAGGCATACTCAATAGCTTCCAGCCAGCCGAACTGATGAAGATAGAAAAATTTCAATTTAAACTTAAAGAGAGCAATAAGCTGCTTAAGGCAAAATGCTCTTTTTTTATATCTCATGAAGGCACGAGAGACGAAGTCTCATAGAAGAAGGTAGCGAGAAGAGTACCATTTATGGTTAAGCATTCTCGCTACCTTCTTTGTTCTGCCGCACATACAACAATCAAAAAGCGACAGCGTGCCTTCAACAATGTAATGCCCTTGAAGGGTAATCAAACAATGAAATTCTAATGCCCTTGACCTACGCTCTTGACTTGCCCTTCAATTAAATGAAGGCACGAGAGACGAAGTCTCATAGAACATAGGGACGCGCGCAATGCCATTTATGGCAAGAAGCGAGGAGCGAAGTTCAGCCTGTCGCAGCAACCAACAATCAAAAAGCGACAGCGTGCCTTCAACAATGCAACCCCAGAAGGGTAATCTGCTAGGGCAAGCGATTTCCGCAGGCGCGTTAACAATTAAAAGAAAGCTGCAAAAAGCAGAAAGACCTCGCACCGTCTACAGACAACGTTTGCGAGGTCATTTATACCAAAAGCTTGATTATTAATTGTACGCGCCGAGGACTAAGCGAGTCCTAGCAGATTACCCTTTACCAAAGCCCTATCACATGCTGCATTACAAGGCTCACACCGATAATACCAATCCAGCATACTAGACCAAGAAGGATAGGTTTTGCACCAGACTTAACGAGTTTAACAATATCAGTGTTAAGACCGATAGCGCCCATTGCCATTACAATAAAGAACTTACTTAAATCCTTAAATGGAGTGAAGAAGTCAATTGAAACTCCAAAGAAGCTTGTGCATACAGTTGTAATAATTGAAGCAAGAATAAACCATAGAATGAAGAATGGGAAAATCTTCTTCATATCAACCTTTGTATCCGAATTTTTCTCTTTTCGCGCTCTTACGAATGCAAGAACAAGTGTAATTGGAATAATAGCAAGAGTTCTTGTCAGCTTTACGGTAACAGCCTTATCCAAAGTTGCACTGCCAAGGCCGTACATACTGTCCCAAGTTGATGCACATGCAGTTACAGAAGAAGTATCATTTACTGCAGTACCTGAGAAAATTCCAAAGGCATCGCCGCTAGTTGTTGAGAAGCCAAGTGCGGTTCCTAGTGGTGGGAAGATGATAGCTGCAAGTACATTGAATAGGAATATTACGCTTATTGCCTGTGCTATTTCTTCATCATCTGCATCAATTACCGGAGCAGTAGCGGCAACAGCACTACCACCACATATTGAACTTCCTACACCGATAAGCGTTGAAATTTTGCTTGGAATATGAAGGACCTTTTTCATTACATAAGCAAGAATCAAGCTGATTGAGATTGTGCTTAGAATAATAGGGAGACTCTGGACTCCCGTTTGCATTACTACTGAAAGGTTTAGTCCAAAACCAAGTAGAATTACAGCCCATTGAAGAATTTTCTTACTTGTAAATTTGATTCCGTTTTGAAAATTTCCCTTATTTTTCCAGAAAACTGCAATAACCATTCCTGCAAGGATTGCAATTACTGGCGCACCGATTATTGGGAACATTTGTCCGAGATACTGTGCAGGGATTGCAAGAAGCAAGCATATTAGCAAGCCCTTCCAATTTTTCTTAATACTTTCCATTCATTTCTCCTATGTATATAAATATTTATTTATTGGCATTTGGAAGCTTTGGGTCAGCATAGACCGTCATGTTGTGAGTGAAAATCACCATGCCAGGCTTTGCACCGTTCGGTTTCTTGACATAGCGAACTGGCACATAATCTACTGGAACATTTGACGAAGCTGACGCTTTGCTGTGATATGCTGCAATTGAAGCAGCTTCATATATTAGATCCGCTGGAAGATCTTGAAGTGACCTACCATCATCTAATCTGATGATAACATGCGAACCAGGAATATCTTTGGTATGAAGCCACACATCTGTTCTGTTAGCAAACTTCATAGTTAGATAGTCATTCTCTTTATTGTTTCTGCCTACATAGCAAGCAGTTCCATCTGAAAGAAGATATTTATGTGGAGCTGGCTTATTCTTCTTCTTTCTCGCTTTTGAGTCTTTACGAAAGCGCATATATCCGGTTTCTTGAAGCTCTTCTCTTAATTGGTCAAGCTCATCTTCCGATGCGGCTGAATCAATAAATTGAAGCACTGACTCAAGATATTTGATGTCATGTTCATTCTCTTCAAGCTGAGTTTTCTTCTCGTGAATTGCTGTTTTTGCTTTAGAATAGCGCTTGAAGAATTTCTGTGCATTTTTGGCAGGGGATAGTTTCTCGTCCAAAGGAATTTTGACAAGCGCGCCGTCATAGTAGCTAGTTACGCTAACTGATTTATTTCCCTGTTTTATCTGGTGAATATTTGCTGTGAGAAGCTCACCATACAGCCTGAATTTGTCAGAGTTTTCCGCATTAAGAAGGTCTTCTCCAAGCTTTTTTTTCTTAAGGTAGGCCTTATCCAAAGATGCTTGAACAGATTTAGTCAGCGGAATAGCTCTTTGCTTAATCGTATTTGACGAAGCTCTGTTGTGGTAGTAAAAATCAACACATTTGCTCAGAGTTTCGAAAGAAAGCATGCTGGATTCGTCGTATTCATCAAGTTTGGTAAGGTGAAATTCAACAGGCTTTGTTCCGTCCATATAAACTCTTGGACTTGTCGTATGAGCCTTAATCGATTCAACAATTTCAAGTAGAGCATTATCCGGCTGAGGTGATTTAGCAAGCTGCCTTGCAATTGCAGGCGAAATACCTGCAACCTCATTCATAATCGACCTCTCATCACCAGTCAATTCAGTTGAATCAGAAATTTCCTTAAAAGGAATCTTGTTCTGAGTAGGTGGATATACATAAATGATGCCCGGCAAAAGCTGACGGTATCTATTTACATCGATAGAAATACGCTTGATACTATCAATGATTTTACCGGTCTCGATATCAAGAAGAATTATATTAGAGTGCTTGCCCATAATCTCAACAATGAGTCTCTTTGATACTGTAAAGCCAAGTTCATTAAGAGCTTCTATATCGATTTCGACAATTCTCTCGGATCCATACTGTCTTACTTCTGTGATTCTGCCGCCTTGAAGATGTTTCCTTAAAAGCATGCAGAAGGCTTGCGGATTCTCAGGATTCCTATATTTATTTTCTGTAAGGCAAATTCTTGATGACTGACTGCCAGAAGACATAATCAATCTTACATTGCCAATTTTTGTATAAACCTGAATAAGGAGATCTTCAGGACTCGGCTGGTAAATCTTGTCGATTTTGCCGAGAGTGAGAATCTCCGAGAGTTCAGTTGCTATTCCATATGTTACTATTCCGTCAAAAGCCATGCTATTACTATAACACTAGAAAGCCTCAATTTAAAGAAATATTGTTTCATATGACACAAAATGATAGAATTGTACCAAAGAAAAGATTGGATTGGAGAGAGCAAATGATTAAAAGTATGACAGGCTTCGGAAGAGGCAAATACCAGGATGAGGTTAGAACCGTAACCGTTGAAATTAGAGCTGTTAACCATAGATATTGCGACATTTATGTTAAGCTTCCAAGGAAGTATTCTTTCGCAGAAGAGAAGATTAAAGGAGAGATAAAGAAGTACCTTTCAAGAGGCAAGATTGAGGTTTCAGTAAATATAGACAATCACGGGACATCTGAGAATGCCGTTAGACTTGATGAAGCGCTGGCAGCAAACTATTATGAGGCTTTGACTAAGTTAAGTGATAGTTTTCTGAGTGAAGACATAGACTTAGTTGGAAGATCAAAGATTAGCCTAGAGCTTCTGGCTAATATGCCTGATGTACTCAAGGTTGCTCCTGCAGAGGAAGATGAAGATGCAATTACAAAGGCCTTCCTAGATGCGACAGACGAAGCAGCTAAAGATATTTGCACTATGAGAGAGACCGAGGGTGCAAAGCTTGCATCAGATCTTCTAATGAGAGCAGATATTATAGAATCTCTTACAGAAAGAATCTCTCAAAGAGCTCCATCAATCGAGACTGAATATGCTGCAAAATTCAAGGAACGAGTTGAAGAACTGCTTCAAGGAGTAGCTGAGGTTCCAAGCGAGCGAGTTGCTCTAGAGGCTGCGATTTTTGCAGATAAAGCAAATATTACTGAGGAACTTGTTAGACTAGGAAGTCATATACAGCAACTGAGAGATTTCTTGAATAAAGGTAACGAAGCGATTGGTAAGAAGATAGACTTTCTTGTACAGGAGATGAATAGAGAGGCGAATACAATCGGTTCGAAGTCGAATGATAATGACATTACAAATATGATGTTGGAACTTAAAGCAGAAATCGAAAAAATCCGTGAACAAGTGCAGAATATAGAGTAGTTTTGTGATATAATTAATCGTTAATTATGCGGGGAGTGAATAAATGAGCAAAGAACACAAGAATGGCAAACTCTATGTTGTTTCGGGTCCTTCCGGAGCTGGTAAAGGAACGATTTGCAAAGAGATAGCATCAAGAGAGCAAGTTGAAATCTCAATTTCAATGACTACAAGAGAGCCAAGGACTGGAGAAGTCGATGGCAAGGATTACTACTTTGTCAGTAAAGAGGAATTTGAGGAGAGCGTAGCTCAGAATAATTTGCTTGAATGGGCAAGTGTTCATGGGAACTTTTATGGAACACCGAAGGACGCAGTCATGAAGAGAATCGAACGAGGAAGAAATGTGATTCTTGAGATTGATGTGCAAGGAGGTCTTCAAGTTAAGAAAGCAATGCCGGAGACTGTATTGGTATTTATTTTGCCGCCTAGCATAAGCGAACTGAGACAGAGGCTGACAGGCCGTGGTACTGACGCCAAGGATGTTATTGAAAGGCGAATGAATCAGGCAATCAATGAGATTAAGTTGATTGGAGAATACGATTATTACATTGTTAACAACGAGGTTGAAGGTGCTGTTGAAGACCTTCAAGCGATTATAAATGCGGAAGCTAGTAAGGTTCCGAGTAAGGTAAGATCAATTATCAGTAGATATGAAAACGAGGAGGGCAAGTAATGCTATTATATCCACCAGTAAATGAGATTCAGGAAAAGGTTGACTCAAGATACACACTAGTTACTTTGGCTGCAAAGAGAGCAAGAGATATTATTGATGGTAAGCCACCACTACTTGATGACCTATGCGAGAGAGAAGTAAGTGAAGCAGCAAGAGAGATTATGGAAGACCTTATCACTTACAGACGTCTTGACCCTCAAGAAGCAGAGGCACTTGAAGCAGAGAGATTAGCTAGAGAAAATGAGACAGTAAATACTGAAACTGTAGCAGCTACAGAAACTACAGAAGCTGAGACCGTTGTTGAAGTTGAGACTGCATAATTCACTGCTGAAACTGTTGTAATAGAGGAATAATCTATAACGAAGCAACCGAGGCTATCTTAGATGCAAACAACTTTATGCATTAATCACGCAAATATGTTGATGGAGTTGCCTCGATTTTATGAATTTGCTTGCAATTTTTAGCTTGTAATACAAGTGAATAAGGTAATTGAAAATGGGAATCACTTGTGGTTCTCATTTCGTGCAAATGGGGAATATAATGCTTGAATCATTAAAATTAACGACTAGAGAATTTCATAAAGAGAATACAATTGTTGAGGTTGGAGGAGTAAGAATCGGCGGAGATGAACCGGTTATTATTGCGGGACCTTGTGCTGTCGAATCTTATGAGCAGATGATTAAGACTGCTTTGGCTGCTAGAAAGGCTGGAGCTAAACTGCTGCGTGGCGGAGCATATAAACCTAGAACCTCACCATATGACTTTCAAGGTCTAGGCAAAGAAGGCCTTAGAATACTAAGCAAAGTTAAGAAAGAGTCGGGAATGCCCGTTGTCTCTGAAATATTAGAGGTCGCAGATTTGCCTCTGTTTGAGGACATAGATATTCTGCAAGTTGGCTCAAGGAATATGCAGAATACTGCACTTCTTAAGGCGCTTGGTAGACAGAATAAGCCGGTGCTTCTTAAGAATGGTGTTGCATCATCCTATGAAGAGTGGCTTGCAGCTGCTGAATATATTATGGATGAAGGAAATAGCAATGTGATTCTATGTGAGAGGGGAATTAGAACCTTCGAGACATATACAAGGAATACACTAGATATTGCAGCGGTTCCAATTATGAAGAAACTAAGTCACTTGCCAATTATTGTTGATCCAAGTCATGGCACAGGTTGGAGAGATCTTGTTAAACCTATGGCTTTAGCGTCACTAGCAGCTGGAGCTGACGGAATAATGCTTGAGATGCATTGCAACCCCGAAGAAGCTCTGTCCGATGGATTACAATCACTAGATATAAGTGAGTTTGAAGAACTCATGTCCAAGATAAGAAGATAGTTTACTAGAGTCATAGCCCGTGGAGAGGAGATTAGTCTAATAATGAAGACCATTGATTGCAAGTCGATGAAAGGGAGAATTGAAGTTAAGTGTTCTAAGTCAATTGCACAACGCTACATGATTCTGTCCTATCTTGCAGGAAAAAATGATGAAGCTATCAATATTGAAAGAAGGGTTGGTAAGCTTTCTGAGGATGTCGCTGCGATGAAAGACTGCTTAGAATCCTTAATTGAAACGCCTGTAGATAAAGAGGCGGATTTAGGATGCAAAGAAAGTGGAACTACTTTAAGAATTCTTATGCCAGTTATACCAGCACTAGGAAGAAAGGGAATTCTAATTCCTGAAGGAAGCCTTGCTGATAGACCGATTGCAGCACTAGAAGATGAACTTGTTGACCATGGTGCCACAATTATTGACAGAGATACAGGAATATTTGTAAAGGGCCCAATAGAACCGGGCGAGTATAGAATGTCAGGGAATGTTAGCTCTCAATATACATCGGGACTTCTAATTGCTTTGGCAATTTTGGATGAAGACAGTTCAGTTTATTTGGATGCTAGGCCACAATCTATGCCATATATCGAGATGACTATGCGTTGTCTTGAGCTATTTGGGGTAAAGATTGAAATCGAGCGCTATGGAAGAGGTTTCTTATTTAAGGTCCCTGGGGATAGCCAAATCCAGTGGACTGAGGAATGCACTACATTGTTCGAGGGCGATTGGTCAAATGGGTCAATGTGGCTAGCAGCAAATTATCTTTTAAATGACACACTAGAGGTTCGTGGCCTTTCAGCTGAATCTTTGCAAGGTGACAGAAAGTACGCAAGTATATTATCGTTATATTTAGATAACAAAAGAAAAATTATTAATATTGATGTTGGGGATACACCAGATGTTGTACCTGCAATCGCTCTAGTTGCAGCGACATCAAATGCAAGGACCATTATTCAGAATGCAGGAAGACTAAGGTTTAAGGAATCGGATAGACTGTATGCAATTGCTCAGATATTGAAGCATCTAGGTGCTAAAGTTACAGAGCTTGAGAATGGATTGCAAATAGAGGGAACATACGGACACCTACTTAAAGGGTCTGATAAAGATGTAGAGACATATAATGATCATAGGATGGTTATGCTAGCAGCATTTCTTTCAATAGTTACAGAGATTCCCGTCAAGATCTCTAATACAGCGGCCGTTGCTAAATCATATCCGGATTTTTTTGAAGAAATTATAAGGCTTGGGGGTAGGGTTGAATAGGATGCATTCAATTACGGAAAGTGGGAAACTAAAGATTGAAATAATAGGAGAATCTCACGATGAGAGAATCGGAGTCATAATAAAGGGGTTTCCAGTTGGAACTGCTTTTAGTAGTGATTGTCTTGCCGCATTTATGGCAAGACGCGCGCCTGGCGTTATGAGCGATGAACCAGTTATTCAATTGATAGCTAAGAAATGCTCCACCTCGAGAAAAGAACCGGATGAGGTAGTTTTTGAGAAAGGTGTTATTTCCGATGGCGGCGAATGCATAGCTGCAGAGCCTGTGATAGAGGCATATATTTATAATAAGAATCACAAATCTTCGGACTATAAGCAGAATTTAACGAAATTAAGACCAGGGCATGCAGATTTGGGTGCTTTTCTTTCTTATGGAATTGATGGACTTAAACCAGGAGGCGGGAAATTCTCTGGACGAATGACAGCGCCAGTCTGTGTAGCTGGTTATATTGCAATTTCACAGCTTTATTATATGGGCATTGGTATTAGAGCAGAAATCGATGAAATTGGGGGAGTCCCTTTTGACAAGGATAGTACAACCCAGATTGAGTCAATTTGTGATAGAATTGATTCCGTCAAAGAATCTGGAGATTCATTAGGTGGAGTTATTAAGCTTACAATTACTGGATACCCAGCTGGAATTGGTGGAGCAGGACTAAATGGAATTGAGGGAGATCTAGCAAGGCTTCTGTATTCTATACCATCTGTTAAAGGGGTTGAATTTGGTTCTGGCTTTTATGGAAGCCGTTTAACTGGATCGCAGAATAATGATGAATATCATATTAATGATGGAAGAATTCTGACTTGGCAAAATAGACAGGGTGGAATTTCTGGTGGGATTTCGACTGGAATGGATATTACAGCAAGGATTGCTTTTAAGCCAGTACCATCTATTAATAAGGAGCAGAATACTATTGATGTAGATACAATGCAAGAGTGCATTTTATCTACTATCGGTAGACATGATGTCTGTGTGGTGCCGCGTGCATTGCCAATTGTTGAGGCTTATTCAGCACTTGTTCTATATGACCGACTAAACTAGAAAGAAGGAGACGGCTTACGATGAAAGATGTTAAATTATTAAGAGACGAGATAGACCTTGTTGACAAGCAACTGGTTGAACTTTTCGAAGAGCGTCTGAAGATTTCTAAACAAATCGGCGAGTACAAGATCGTAAATGATTTACCTGTATATGATGCGGAACGCGAGCAGGAGAAGCTTGATATGGTTTCCTTGCAAGCTGATGAAACAATGAGACCTTATGCAGTAAGGTTATATAAAAGCTTGGCAGAGATTAGCAAATCATATCAATATGCTATACGAGATGAGGTTGATGAGAACTATGCCCTAATTGGGGGAAGTGTAAAACATAGTCTCTCAAGCAAACTTCATGCTCTTATTGGAGACTATAACTATGATCTTCTTGAGGCTAAGAATGAAAAGGAACTTGCTGAATATTTGAACGATGCAAACTATAGCGGATTTAATATTACCCACCCATACAAAGAGACTGTCATCAAGTATCTAGATGATATAAGTGACGAAGCAAAGAGCATTAACGCGGTTAACACAGTTAAAAGAATGAGTGATGGTAGACTAGTTGGATTTAATACAGATGTTTATGGTTTTAGATTCCTCGTAAACAGAGATATTACTGGCTGGAAAGCTATGGTTTTTGGCACGGGTGGTGGTGCAAGAGCGGCTGTTCATGGGCTTAAATCGCTCGGCGCAGATCCTATCTATGTGGTAACTAGAGATGTTAATGCGGCTATAGATAAGCTAGGATGCAATTACAATATCATTGGATATAATGACCTAAGAGAACATAAGGATGCAAGACTCATTGTGAATGCAACACCTGTTGGGATGTATCCAGAGAACGGGTCTTCTCCACTTGATGGCAAACTCATCAACACTCGTTTAATGAAAAATCTTGAGATTGCAATAGATTTAATTTATAACCCTTATAGAACGAAATTTTTGCAAGACGCAGAACGCTGCGGTGGTAAAGAGAATAAGCTTGTTTTTGGGAAATTTCTAAGACAGTCTAGAGTTTACACTATTTCCGGACTTGATATGCTAATTCGTCAAGCTCTTTTCTCGAAATCAATATGGCTAGATATTTCTGACCACAGTGATGATGAGAAATTGGTGCGTGAGGTTAAAAGGGTGCTACTTTCGGAACAGCTTAATATTATCACTATCGGAATGCCCGGAAGCGGGAAGACCTCAGTTAGCAGGATGCTTGCAAGAATTCTAGAACGCCCATTTATTGATATAGATAAAGAGACGGAGAAGCTTATGGGAATGTCAGTTTCAGAAGCTCTTAGTGAAGGTGGCATTGGTGAAGAGGCTTTTAGAAACTATGAGACACAGGCACTGACAAATGCATGCAAGCTATCGGGATGTGTTATTGCAAGTGGGGGTGGATCGGTCCTCAGACCGAGAAATAGAGATATTATCAAAGAGAACGCTATTGTGGTTTTTATCAAGAGACCTACATCGTCGCTCTCCCAGAAAAACAGACCATTGTCGCAACGCGATGGTGTCGAGAAATTGTACAAGGAGCGTTATAGCATTTACAGGAAAATGTCTGATGTGACAGTAAGCAATATTTCGACTTTTGGTGAGACAAGAAATAAATATGGTGATAAGAATTCGTACATATATGACATCAGATGTTTTGCATACAGAATTCAAAGGAAAACGCAAACATTCCTAGATGATATGTTAGAAGCGGAAATCGCAATTTGTGAATCCGCAAAATAAAATTTTCGATGATTCGCTACTTGAAAAGCTAGTATTACGATAGAAATAGATGAAGTTGTGGTTTGAGAAGGAGACACCACTTCTGCAGGGTGCCTCCTTTTGTATTATTGTATTGCGCCGATTATACCAATATATCGCCATTCATACCGCTTGGTACTTCGATTCCCATTAATGTAAGCATTGTAGGAGCGATGTCTGCTAGTTTTCCTTCCTTTGCCTTAAAAGTACAAGGCTCCTTGCAAATGTGGCACAAAGGAACATCAGACACTGAATGCTTTGTGACAACATTATCGTTATCGTCGAGCATATAATCTGCATTCCCATGGTCTGCAGTTAGTAGAATCTGACCATCCTGAGAAAGAATAGCTTCTTCAATTCCACCGACTAGTTTATCTATCGTTTCAATAGCAGTTACCGCAGCATCGAAATTACCAGTATGCCCAACCATGTCCGGATTTGCAAAATTTAGAATATATACATCGTATGAAGACGCATTAATTTTCTCTATTACTGTCTTGGCAACCTCAGGAGCACTCATCTCAGGTTGCAGGTCATAGGTTTCAACCTTTGGCGAAGGAATCAAAATTCTGTCCTCTCCTTGAGTTGGCTCTTCAACACCACCATTAAAGAAAAATGTAACATGTGCATATTTCTCTGTCTCAGCTATACGAAGTTGCGTGAGCCCGTTTTGAGATAATGTCTTGCCAAGTGTAGGGTCCACATCTTCTGGAGGAAAAGCTACCTTAACATTCGGCATTGTTGCATCGTATTCAGTCATGCATACATAACAAAGATTCTTAGGTATTGTCTTGCGCTTAAACCCGTCAAAATCCTTATCAACAAGTGCTCGGGTAATCTCTCTTGCTCTATCCGGTCTGAAGTTTACAAATATTACTGAGTCATTGTCCTTAATAGGGCTTGGAGTAACAACAGAAGGAAGCACGAATTCATCAATTTCATCCTTTGCATACGAATTAGAAATTGCTTCAGATGCACTTTGTGCCTTAGCACCTTCACTGAGAGTCAGTGAGTCATATGCAAGAACAAGTCTCTCCCAACGTTTATCCCTATCCATCGCATAGAAACGACCAGAAACCACACCGATTTTCCCCGGGTTAATATCCGCTATATATGTCTCTAACTCGTCCATGTACTTTAGTGCGCTTGTCGGCGGAACATCTCTGCCGTCAAGGAAGCAATGGACTATTACTTCTTTAACATTATTATCTTTTGCCATCTTAAGTACAGCTTTTAGATGCTCAATATGGCTATGTACTCCGCCATCAGATAGAAGCCCCATAACATGAAGAGTGTGCCCGTTACGAGCATTCTCCATAGCATCCAAAAGAGCTGGATTCTTAAAGAAGTCACCGGACTCTATTGAACGGGTAATCTTCAGAAGATTCTGGTAGATTACATTTCCAGCGCCAATGTTGAGATGGCCTACCTCAGAGTTACCCATCTGACCGGCAGGAAGTCCTACAGCAGTACCGCTTGCTTGAAGTGGAATGGTTGGATATTTATTAAAAATTCTATCAAGATTTGGCTTGCTTGCTGCGGCAATTGCATTGCCGTGGCTATCATCTCTTAGTCCGTATCCATCAAGAATCATAAGCATAGTTGGTCTGTGAAGCATTGTTTTATTCCTCCTATATATTTGATGCAATATGTATAGAAATTATACCACAGTTTTTGGAGTGCTAGCATAAGACAACACGATATAGTAAAATAAGAATTAGAATTTCAGGAAGAGCAGGTGTAAAAATGGGTAGCGTCAAATTCACAAAAGAACAGAAACATGCAATAGATACTTTAGATAAGAGTATCCTTGTTGCTGCAGCAGCAGGCTCCGGCAAAACAGCAGTTTTAGTGCAGAGAATTATTAATATCATTCTTTCGGGAGAAGCCAATGTTGACGAGATGCTTGTTGTTACATTTACGAATGCAGCAGCATCTGAGATGAAATTAAAGATTTCCAAAGAGATAAAGAAGAGACTATCCGAGGAATGCTCTGATCAAGATAGAAAGAAATTAAAGAATCAGTTAGATAGACTATATAGGTCATATATTTCAACATTTAATAGCTTTGAAGTGAGAGTAATTAAAGAATTTTTCTACGAGGTGGATATAGAACCTAACTTTAATGTCTGCGATGAGATTCAAAGCTCTATGTTGCAAATGAATGCAATCGATGAAGTGTTCGAAATGCTTTTTGCCAAAGATGACTATATCGAAGGCTGCTCATTTAAGGAGTTTTTGCAAAAATACAGCAGCGATAGATCGGAAGAGGGCATAAAGGCTTCGATTATAGGTGACTATGCTAAGCTTAGATCAATGCCTAATTATTTTGAGTGGGCTAAAGACATGACTGAGAAGCTTCTTATGACTAGCGAAGACTTTGCCGGCTCGGACCTGTCAAAGGAACTTTTAGGTCAATTTTTGAGAGTAATTGACGAATCAATAGATGGTGCAAGAACTGTAAGAAGATTGTTTTATGATGCCGGCTTAGCTGTTCAATATGAAGAGAAGCTTATGGGCGAAATTCCAATGCTTGAGAGCTTAAGTGTAAAGGCAGCGAAATATGGTTTTTCTAAGGAATTATTTGAATTGCTTGGGACAGTATCATTTGAATCTTTGCCTACCTTCCGTAAGAATGCTAATGACTCGCAGAAGCAAGCAAGATATGAGATTTACCAGGAAATAAAAGACGAAGTTCAAGCTGTTAGAAAGTCATACAAGGATGCTATTAACGGCTGGATTAAGAATAATTCAGCAGCTTCAATAGAGACTCAGCTTGAAGAAATGCACCAGACTTACAAATATACAAGGTATTACCTTAGTATCATCGAAACCTTTGAGGAAGTATATGTAAAACTCAAGAAAGATGATAAATTGCTGGATTTTGGAGATATGGATCACTACGCATCCGTAATTCTAGGTAATCCAAGCGTTAGAGAGACTTTGAGAAATAGATTTAAGTTTATTTTCATCGATGAATATCAAGATACAAATAATATACAAGAACATCTTATCAGTCAGATTTCCAGATCAAATAATGTTTTCAAGGTAGGAGATGTGAAGCAAAGTATTTATGGATTTAGACAGGCTGATCCATCAATTTTTGAATCCGTATATGCTGACTATGAGAAAGATGAGAAGGAATGTGCTGAGGTAGTTGATCTTAATAACAATTTCCGCAGCAATCTTGGAACAATCAATTATGTAAATAAAGTTTTTGACAAAATAATGGATGGGTATGATGAACGCGCAAAGTTATACCAAGGCGGGTCACCATGGCCAGAAGAATTAGTTAAGTATGATTTTATCCCAGATGTTTATGTTTTAGAGACAGAGCAGGAGGACTTATCGTCTGATGAGGATTATGACGAAGATGGAGACGATTCTGATTCTGAATTAAGAGATTTATCTAATTCTGAGGCAGAGGCAAAAGAAGTTGCAAATATTGTGAAAAATCTGGTGGGCACAGAATTCTACGACTCGAAAGAGGGGGTAGTTCGAAACGCAGAGCCTAGGGATATTGTTGTTCTGCTTAGAGGCGTAAAGTCGAGAGGCGACTACTTTATGCGAGCTATGAAGAATGCAAATATTGACTCACATATAGAGGAGGGTGAGAGCCTTTTTGATGCCACAGAAATAAGGATAGCGGTTTCATTATTGCAAACGATAGATAATATGAAGCGTGACATCCCGCTGATAGCAACCCTTCATTCGGAAATAATGGGGTTTGAATCATGTGAGCTTGGCCAAATTAGGGCAGAGCATAAAGCGTTTGAGCGAACCCAGAAAGATAAGGATATTAGAAGAACTCCTTATTGGGAAGCACTTGAGTGGTATGCAGAAAATGGAAGCGATAAAACTCTAGCAGCGCGAATCCAGAAAGCAACAAGTCAATTACTTGAATGGAGGAATCTTTCTACTCTAATGCCAGTCCCAGAATTTATATGGAAAGTCCTTATTGACTCGAACTATTACATGTATGCTGGTGCAATGTATGGCGGTAGCAGAAGACAGGCAAATCTAAGGACTTTGGTTGATAGAGCGACAGCGTTAAGCGAGACTCAAATTATGACACTAAGTACCTATCTTGACTATGTTGAAGTTCTTAGAACCAAGAAGGTCAAGAATGGTCAAGTTGC
>LSQX01312033.1_pt1 | contig 28270 bp, 26 predicted proteins | sample 654561 | NCBI WGS metagenome assembly LSQX01 (sample SAMN04489861, study PRJNA283612) | anaerobic digester metagenome | isolation source: 4 biogas reactors fed with cattle manure at either 37C or 55C with and... | place: Denmark: Kongens Lyngby | collected 2014
CCGTATCAACAGGCTTTCGCGGCATAAACGCTTATTTTTTTCAAGGTGCAAAAAATATCGTTTTAAAGAATTTCAAATTATTTAACTACCGAGGCATTTTACACACTATTTTGGACTTGACTTTACCAACTGTATGTATTCATAATGACCTGATTATTGATGTTCATAAATATTAAAAGATTATTCAAGGTATTGACTTCCTATGTTATAATACCAATAGAATCTCTCTCATATGCAGCTAAAACCTACATATGATAATTGGAGGAATATCATGACTAGAATAAAAAAATGGCTGGACAACTTTTTGAAGCGCAAAACCAAACAAGATCAGCCGATAAAAAAGTCGAGTGAACCCAATAATAAAGATGATAAAGAAAACACTAAGCCCAAGGGGCTATTCATTAGAAAGAAAAGACGACCCAACTTTTTTCTATCGGTTTTTGTTACAACCCTAAGGCTATTCTTAATCCTTTTCATCCTTTTAGGTTTTGTTGGATTTGGAGCTGTAGTAGGTGTTGGTAAGGCATACCTGGATTCAACCCCCGAACTTGATGTTGTCCAAATTCAGGATCAAAGCGAAACCACCTTTATCTATGATAAGTATGGAAACCTTATCACTGAGTATTATGGGTATGAGAATCGAATTTGGGCTACCATTGACGAGATCCCAGAAATTCTAAAGAATGCCTTCATTGCTATAGAGGATGCCCGCTTTAATGTCCATGGCGGTATAGACATAAAGCGGATATTCGGCTCTATAATCCATAACCTTAGCAATGAAAGCGTACAGGGGGCCAGTACTATTACCCAACAGCTGCTTAAAAACACCATATTGACGCCAGAAGTTAGCTATAAGAGAAAAATCCAGGAGATGTATCTGGCGATACAATTAGAGAAAAGGTATAGTAAAGATCAAATAATGGAGGCCTATCTAAACACTATCTGGCTAGGTGGTTCCAATTATGGTGTTAAGGCTGCGGCCAAGGATTACTTTGGTAAAGAATTGAATGAGCTCTCCTTACGTGAATGTGCTATGTTGGCCGGAATAACCCGGAACCCATGGCAGTACGATCCAAGGGCAAACACTTATACCAGGGATAATCCGGAATCAACCTACAAGAGAACCAACCTGGTAATAGACAGAATGTATGAGAATAACCTTATTACAGAATCTGAATATAATGAAGCCAGGATAGACGAATCTGATTTTTACAATCACCCTGTATATATCAGAGAGACTCCAACCAGCAATGATTATCCGATGAAATACTTTATTGAATATGTCATAAAGGATGTTCGGGATAGGATTATGGTTCTAGAGGGCTGGGAAGGAGATGAAGGTAGACGTAAGGCGGAACAATACATCTATTCCGGTGGTTTACATATATATACTACTCTGGATCCGGATATTCAGCAGGCAGTTGAAGAATCGGTTTATAACTACAAGAATTTGCCCAGGTTTCAGAATTCTGCCCATAAGTTTAGTAAACAAGGAGTTGAGCAGCCCCAAGCCGCCGTGGTGGTCATAGACCAACATTCCGGTGAACTTCAGGCTATCGTGGGGGGAAAGCAGCCTCCAACCGGCAAACGCCAGTATAACAGAGCGTTTCATCCCGATGCAAAGCTCCCCTTAGGTTCCAGTATCAAACCCCTTGCAGTATATGGTCCCTTTATTGAGGCAGGGTATCCCGGCGGTATAATCATTGAAAATATACCGGCAGCCATAGAGGGATGGAAGCGTGGCGAACGCCCATATCCCAGAAATTACGGCGATGGCAACTATACCGGCCCAACAGATGTACGAAGGGGTATCTTCAAATCCCTAAACGTCGTAGCGGCCAGAATAGTTCTCGATAGGATAGGGCCCCAGTATGCTGCGGATAAGCTAGAGGAACTAGGCTTTAATTCAAAGGACGTTTCAGAAGAACCCGCCGCCCTATCCCTGGGGACTAGTGGAAACAACATGATTGAAGCAGCAGGGGCATATGCCGCTATTGCAAACAAGGGGGTTTATCTAGAACCCATTTCCTTTACCAGGATTGTAGATAAACACGGTATTGAAATTATAAATGTAAAGAAGGATCAAATCAAACGCGATGTTTTTAAAGAAAGTACAGCCTTTATTCTCACGGACTGGATGGAAGATGTTATAAATGGTGGAACTGCAACAGTTCGTGTTAGAAATGGTAATGGTCAAAGAATAAAAGCAGCCGGTAAAACCGGAACCAATAGCGAATTTAGAGGCGTCTTCTTTGCCGGGTTTACACCCTACTACACTGCTACCGTTTGGCTGGGACATGACGATTTTCAACCAAGGTTTGTAAAGAATACAACCGGCGGTAAATTCGCTGCCCCCCTATGGGAAGCGATTATGAATAGCATCCATGTTGATCTTGAAAGCAAGGAGTTTTATGACAAGGCACCTGATGGTGTTGTTAGATTCACGGTTTGTGGGGTTTCGGGTAAGAGACCCAACGGCGAGCTTTGTAGTGAGGATATAAGCGGTCATAAACTAGTTACCGAATGGTTCCCCAAAAATGCTATTCCAGGCCCTGATGATGTCTGTGATATGCATGTCCAGATAGAGGTATGCCCCTATTCGGGGAAACCCCCTACACCATACTGTCCTGTTGATCATAGAGTAAAGGCTTCGGCCATACTTCTCCCTAAGGATTCTCCCTATCGTAAGCTTTCGGATAAGGATCTGGAGAAGTATTTGCCCGGTGCTGTTAAGGATTTGGATAGATTGGCAAGCCTGGACTACAATAACCCCAATGATCGACCCTTCTTCTGCCCTATTCATACCGAAGAATGGTATAAGGGAGAATCTGACCGGGAATCAATAACCAACGAGGCATACGCCCTAATCGCCCAGGTAAAGAGCAATATGACAAATCCAAAGTATGTGCCAAAGCTTACCCAAAAGGATATAGACAAGCTCAATCAGGCTATAGCAAAACTCGAGGAGGTCCTAAAACAGGGAATCATTGATATACCTGAGAAACCCATTAAAGATAAGGATAAAATCAAAGATCTACCGATATTTGATGCAAGCCTGGTAGAAAAGGAAATGAAAAACCTTGAAAAATTAAATAAAGATATATTTAGCGCTATAGAAAAGCAACTTGAAAAAGAAAAGCCAGACCCCGAGCCTGTTGATCCGGACCCACCTAACGGGAATAATGATGATCACCCTCCAAATAACGGGAACGGTAATAATGATAATGGTAATAATAATGGTGAAGAGTAAAGAAAAATATGTTTTCAAAAGGGATGGGTTGCCATCCCTTTTGAATATCAGCTTTTTTCCTTAGGATCAAATAAAACTGCAGCCAGATACCCAAATACTATAGCTGCCGTTATACCGCCGGCTGTAGCTGTAACCCCACCTGTAAAGGCTCCAAGGACTCCCAATTCCTTTACACCCTTTATTGCTCCTTTGGCCAAGGCATAACCAAAACCAGGCAAGGGAACCGTAGCACCGGCCCCACCGAATTCCACTATCGGATCGTAGATGCCCAAGGCGGTTAGAATAGCGCCGGCAGTTACGAAACATACCAAAATCCTGGCAGGCGTTAGATTGGTTTTATCGATAAGTATTTGCCCGATAATACAGATTGCTCCTCCTGTAATAAAAGCCTTTATATAATCCATGATTTATCCCTTCTTTTCTATCGCTACAGCATGAGCAATACCGGGAATCGAATCCCCCTGCTGTGATGTTATAATACTGTGTAAAGCTCCGGTAGACGCTATAAGAATCCTATTAATTAAGCCATCTTCCATTTTTTTGAGTAAATATCCAGCCAGTACAACAGCTGAGCAGGCACATCCACTTGCTCCGGCATGGACATCTTGGCTTTCATAAAATATTTCACAACCACAATCTATGAATCGGTCTTCAATATCATACCCATCCTTTTTTAGCAGATCTATGGTTAATTTCCGCCCATATTTGGCTAAATCACCGGTTACTATCAAATCATAATCATTTGGTCCCCTTCCTGTATCCTCAAAATGAGCCTTAATGGTATCAGCCGCAGCTGGTGCCATAGCTGCACCCATATAATTGGTATCCTTAATGCCAAAATCTATAACCTTACCGGTAGTAACATGAGTTATGCATGGTCCCTTTCCATCACTGGAAAGTAAAACTCCGCCTGCTCCAGTTACAGTCCATTGAGCAGTAGGGGGCCTTTGTACTCCCATCTCCAAAGGATATCGGAATTGTCTCTCTGCAGAACAAAAATGGCTGGAAGTAACACAAAGGACATTATCTGCGTATCCCCCATCTATTAACGGCGCAGCCAAAGACATGGTCTGAGTCATAGAGGAGCATGCCCCATATAATCCATAGAAAGGAATTCCCAGACTCCTGGCGGAAAAAGTAGCTGATACAATTTGATCCAGCAGGTCTCCACCAAGCAAATAGTTGATGTCCCAAGGCTCCTTTTTAGCCTTTCTCAAAGCAAGTTCTGCCGCCTCTATAAACATCCTGCGCTCTGCCCTTTCCCAACTTTCTTCTCCCCAAAGATCATCCTCTAAGACTCTATCAAAATACTCTGCAAGAGGTCCTTCCCCCTCCTTTTTGCCCACAATTGATGCCCTGGAAACAATCTTGGGCGGGTTCTGGGTTAAGTGTAGTGTTTGACCACCCATTCTGTGTTTAGACATATAACTATCCCTCATTTAACAAAAAAATAATAAACTAATCCAACGATCACCGATGTACTAATCCCATATACCAAAACAGGTCCCGCTATAGAGAATAGTTTAGCGCCCACCCCTAAAACATAGCCTTCCCTCTTATGTTCCATAGCCGGTGAAACTATGGAGTTGGAAAATCCGGTGATAGGGACAATTGATCCGGCACCAGCCCTTTTACCAATCTTTTCATAAAGGCCCAATCCGGTTAATAGGGCCGCTATAAATATCAAGGTTATTGAGGTTACTGTGGAGGCATCTTCCTTATTCATGCCATAATAGTTTTTAGCCAAATTGCTTATGAGCTGTCCAATTGTACTTATCAGGCCTCCCACTATAAATGCCATTATACAGTTTTTTACAATTTTTGATTTTGGACTCAGGCTGTTGGCATAATCCTGGTATTCCTTATTTATCTTTTTCTGTTTCACGTCTAAAGAATCCATAAAACACCTCCAAAAGTATCCTTTTCATGAAACACGATACTATAGATGATCCCATTATTGTACCTGAACAAACCGATTCACTGAAAACATAGAGTCAAACGAATATTTGAATAAACAGCAAGGACCGGTTAATCCTCGGCACCTGCGTTTTTAGATTCCCTGTCTTCCATTAGCTTTTTGTCCAAATCCTGTCTACTTTCCTTTTCTTCCAAGTTCCTTCCTTCCTGCTCTATAATTGGTATGCGATGGTAATCTTTTCTCATATTGGAATTCTCCTCCCTGATAACTTCATTGGATTTTCAATAAGCCCCAATAAAGAATAGACCCCAACACTTTCCCCAGGATGATAGCTATAATCAAGAAATAAGCCCATTTATCAATTCCTATACGGATGGATAGAAAGGGGATTACATTCAATATCTCTGTTAAGGCGGATGCAATCATGCCTACAAAGATCCCCATCAACAGACCGATTATCACAAGCCAACCCTTATTCGCCCTTACACCAAACCTGAACATATAGACGAAGGTGGATAGCAGACTGCCCAAGAGAATTACCATCTTATAAATCCCCCTGTAAGCTTCTGTTCTGCTTATATCAATTACTCTTTCGATTACTCCCAAGGCTATAAAAAAGGCAAATATACCAGCTCCAACCAAAGCCCCACTGGATAACCCAACCATTACAAGGAAAAAAGTTTTCATGGTTTTTTTTGGTTACTACCTCCCTTTGTGGACAGGTAAGAGTTTATCTGATCTTTATATTTATGTATCCCTATTTCCAAGAGATCGGGTTTGCTATATTTATTCTTGTCCGGTAATAATCCAAAAAAAAGTGCTATTCCCAGCCCAAGGCCTATGGAATAAGGTATGCTAATCCAGTATGAACCTGTCGCCACTTGACCTGTAACAGCAGTATAGATAGCATCGTGGACTTTATGCATATTTACGTCCTCATGGAAGTACATGAGTGCAATGCCTGAACCAATAAAGAGTAACAAGCTGGTTATGACAGCCCTTATGAGCCCAGCAAGGCTCTTACCACTATGTTCGATCTTTTCATGAATATGTATAGTGATCTTGGATTCCCCCGTAGATAATATAGGAATCTCCGGTATGAGCTGCCTAACCGCATCTATTACTTCTACGACACTTAAGGTGATAACACCTACACCTTTCACCTGTAGAATAACCAATTTAGTCAACTTGCTCCTAACTTCTGGCGAGCATGACAATTCGGCTACATCCTCCAAATAAATATCCTGCCCAACTGCTCTCTTAAGATTGTCCTTCAAATGTAGATATATATAATTATCCATCAAGCAACCCTATCTTCAGAGGATGTTCTAGGATAGAGTGCACAAATTTCGCACCAGAATATGTCTTATCTTGTTGTTTCCCGTAATTACCCACTAGATCCCATATTAGTATAGCGCCCCACAGCAAAACCAGACTAAAAACAACAAACACTAAAATATAGATTCTTTTTTTCGTTGTAGGCACTCTTCCATATCTCCTTTCGTTAATATATGATTGAAAAACGGCTGAGTTGTTTAGGTTTCGAGAAATCTCAATACATAATAGTCCACATTTGACGACTCTGCTACTTACATTTACTTATTGGCTATATGGTTATTATGTGTATTGCCTTTCTTTTTTATCCCAATTAAAAAACACCCTACCAGGGTGTTATATGAGTTCTCTCATTCTAAGCAGCACTCTCTTTTCAATTCTCGAGACCTGCACTTGGGATATACCCAGTTCGCTTGCTATATCACTTTGGGTTTTATCATGGAAATAGCGCATTACAATTATGTATCTTTCACGTTCATCAAGCTTTGATAGTACATCCTTAAGGGCAACCCTATCCACTACTTTGGACATCTGGGCATCGTCCACGGATACTTTATCTATCAGGAGAATAGGGTTGTCATCGTCTTCATATACCACATCATATATGGAATTTGGCGTCCTGCTGGCTTCCAGAGCATGTACGATATCCTCAGGATCACTCCCTACGGCATCAGCTATCTCCTGTATGCTGGGCTCCCTATGTAATACGCTTTTTAGTTGTTCTTTCATAGCCAGGGATTTATTTGCCAGTTCCTTCAGGGATCGACTTACCTTTATTAATCCGTCATCCCTCAGAAACCTTTTTATCTCACCCATAATCATCGGAACCGCATAGGTTGAGAATCTCACATTATACTGAGGATCGTAATTCCTTATTGCTTTGATAAGCCCTATTACCCCTATCTGAAACAGATCATCATATTCATAGCCTCTGTTTAAGAACCTCTTTATAATGCTTTTTACCAAGGCAATATTTTTTTCTACTAAAATGTCGACAGCCTGTTGTTCCCCCTCCTGAGCCTTCTTTATGAAATCCATCGTTTCCCGGTGGGATAAGAGACTATTTTCACTGTTTTCCCAAGCTGCATACCCAGTACTCATTCCGATCTCCCTATTTTATTAATTGAGGACCTTATATATTTAACCATCCTTACCTTGGTTCCCTGGTTTATAGCGGATATAACCTTTAATTCATCCATAAAGGTTTCCATAACGGTAAATCCCATCCCACTACGTTCCAATTCAGGCTTTGAAGTATATAGAGGTTGACGTGCTTTTTCGATATCATCTATTCCTACTCCTTCATCTGATACTTCGACGACAAACTTGTTGGGATAGATGGCAGCATATACTTCAACATAGCCCGTCTTGTCTTCGTATCCATGAATTATGGCATTGGTAACGGCCTCAGAAATGGCAGTTTTTATGTCGCTTATTTCCCCCAGGGTTGGATCCATTTGTGAAGCAAATGCGGCAATAGTAACGCGGGCAAAGGATTCATTACTGGATTTGCTTAGAAACCTCAATCTCATCTCATTTATTTTATCCATATCAATACCCCCCTGTATCATTTAACGCCTGCTTAAGATCATCATAGGCTTTTATAATTTTATATAGTCCTGATACAACGAAAATTCTATCAATCTGGGTGTTTATGCCGACAACTCCCAGTTCTCCTCCCCTTCTTGATATGATTTTATATCTACCCAAAAGCACACCTAAACCCGAGCTGTCCATAAACTTCAATTTTTTCATGTCGATTATTAGATTTCTGATGGTGGGGTCTTCCAAAAGATTATCAATGTATTCCCTCACTTCACCTGCTGTATGGTGATCCAGCTCTCCCTCTAAGGATACCACCAGGATATCATTAATTTTTTTACCTGCTATTTGCAAAACCATAACCTCCCTAACCAATGAAATACAGGACCATCCCATGTCTTTTATCTATATTCTTCATCTCCCTCTTTTCTCCTTCAAAGAATAATAGCTACTATTGTTGGTAATCCTACAAAAAAATCAGAAGCCCCTCGGTTTATGTCGAGCGGCTTCTGATTCCTATATTTATACCTCAACTTCTTGAATCTCTACCCTGATGGATTGTCTCTTATTCATATCCTCCAGTATCTTATTCTCGTCTGCCCAATCTGCATATTTTATTTTTTCATCCTCGGTAAGTATAACCTCGTCCATAAGCTGCCTGCCCGTCATGGCTACATCGCTTACATAGGTCTGCATAATGGGATTCTTATCTACTACTATCAATATCGCATATACATATTTCATAATCGCATCCAAACCCCTTTTTATGTGTTAAGTAACTTGTATCATAAATCTGACTGGTAAACCATATTAAGTTTACAATACTTTTTGTCATAATTCAATAAGCAAACCTTGCTGGTGCTATATAGCGATTAATACTTCCTGTATGCTATAGCCTGCAGGTTATTCTTTCTGCACACTTGACAAGTCTGACTAAATGAACGGATAAAGGGTTGATTCTAACCTTCCGCCCCCTGATCATCAGTATCATTTTCTTGTGAATGATCGTCTTCAGTTATGCTTTCTATCTCCAGCTTGCTACCCTTTACAGCACTCAAAACTATATCTTCACTATTATCAATTATGCTCAATTCTTCGGATACTTCCAAATCTCCTATCCTTATATTTCCTCCCTGCCTTAGGCCACGTACTGTAATATTGAGCTGAGGAGGGATATTTTGGGGTAAACCTTCCACCAGTACTGTGTCTTTTTGACGCTGTATAACAATTCCTCTCCTGCTGGCCTCGTGATTGTCCTGTATCCTTATGGGTACATGGGCCTTAACCTTTTGTTTTTCATTTACCGCTTGAATATCCACATGAATTATATCTTTTGTAACCGGATCCCTTTGGACTTCCTTCACCCTAACAGGGCCCACATAACTTTCCATAGCGATTTCAAAAAGTACGCTGTTACCAGCCTGCTTAAGGAGGGAATTCAAGCTTTTACTCTCTATAATGACCTGAGATGTCTGAATATCTTTTCCATAAATTACACCGGGAGTGTATCCTTCTTTCCTAAGTTGATGGGCCTTAATACCTGGGGCTCTTGTGTTAGCGATTAGGGTCCTCTTGGTCATATATAACACCTGCCTTATAAATTCTGGCATTATTATCCCCAATAACCCTGGTTTTATTTAGATTGTCAGCAATAAGAAATAAAAAAGCTATGGGCTATGCCATAGCTTTCCATGATAAATAATCCCATATCCTGCGGGACTTTTTATACATCTGACAGCTATTCATTCTGTAGAATTACAATCAATTCTACCACTTAGCAAATCAGATGTATTAGATACTCACACGGCTTTTTTCACTAAATGATCCAACTGTTCCTCATCTAAGGTTTCCTCTGCCAGCAGCCTTATAGCTATCTCCTTCAAGAGTGCCTTATTCTCTGTAAGCAGATCCTTTACCTCAATATAAAGGGCATCTAAAATTTTCTTTGCCTCATCCAAGAAATTATCCTGGACCTCCCTTATACCATTTTCATATAGTACGTCGTAGTTTAATAGTCCGGAGCTTTCTGACATTCCGAATCTCCTAACCATATCCGTCAACACACTTGTTGCCTTTTCCAAATCGTTAGAAGCCCCTGTGGTTATATTATCTTTTCCAAATACGATTTCTTCAGAGCAGCGCCCAGCCAACATAATCTTTATACTGTTTTCCATATCCCTCTTCTTGAAATACATACGGTTGGGCGGGATATTCATGCTAAAGCCACCGGCTCCTTTAGTGCTGGGTATTATGGTAACCCTGCTTACCCTGTTCTCAGGAGCAACCAATTTTGTAACAAGGGCGTGCCCTGCTTCATGATAGGCAGTAATCTTCCTGTCCACTTCAGAAATTGAGCTTCTATCCATTTTTTCAAACCCAGCGATTACAGTATAAAAAGCTTTTTCTATATGGTCGTCTTCAATCATTCCGCTTCCTTCTTTTGCAGCCAGGATCGCTGCTTCGTTCATTAGATTTTCCAATTGCGCACCACTGAAATAAACGGTTTGCTGGGCCAGTTTTTCCAGATCGACCTCTTTGCTTATAGGCTTATTTTTGCTATGGAGCCCTAGAATTTTAATCCTGGCCTTGACATCCGGTAGACCTATCTCTATATGTCTGTCAAATCTGCCTGGTCTCAGAAGGGCCTCGTCCAATGTATCCAACCGATTGGTTGCCGCCACTACAACTATTCCCTCGTTTTCATTAAAACCTGACATCTCTGCCAGAAGGGCGTTTAGGGTCTGATCCCTTTCATCGTTACTTCTGCCATCCAAACCACCGTCCCGTTTTTTACCCAAGGCATCGATTTCATCTATAAAAATAACACATTTTCCAACCTGTCTGGCTTTTTTGAACAGCTCTCTAACCCTTGAGGCTCCCACTCCCACATAAACCTGAACAAAATCTGATCCGGATACAGCATAAAAGGGAACGCCTGCCTCACCGGCTATTGCTTTTGCCAAAAGGGTCTTCCCGGTTCCTGGTGGACCATATAGGATCACGCCTCTTGGAAGCCTGGCTCCGTATTTGGAATATTTTTCGGGATTATGAATAAAATCAATCAGCTCTTCAACGCTGTGAACTGCCTCTTCATTTCCGGCTATATTTGAAAACTTTACTCTTACCGACTCTTCCGGTTTTATGGACATACCGGAAACCTTGGAAGTTTTCCCCTTAGCTTGGGGTACCTTATTTGAAATATATAATAAACCACCAACCAGTAATCCCATCATAACAGCATAACCGATTGTTTGGTTTAAAAATTCCCGTCCCCTAATCTCCTCCACTATAATGCCTTGTATCAACAGTTCCTCCTTAAATCCTTCCTTCCTGGGATTATCGGTTATAAACTCAGCATCATCCTTTAAAAAACCATGGATAGTTGGTCCATCATCCAGGTATACCTTTTCAACACGATTTTCTTGTATTTCTTGTAAAAATTCTGTGTAAGACATTTTTTTGGGGGTTGATCTCCTATTTTGCCACACCCCGTATGTTAACAATAGAAGTATTCCTATAGCTACCACAGTGATAATTTTATACTTTTTGTTCAAAGTCTCACTCCCCTCTAACTTCCAAATGATTCCACCTGTACTCATATAATATAAAGACCTACTGCGATTCAAGTATTGCAAAGATATATCATCCATAGATAAGGCTACGGTACTGTATTAGTCAGACAAGTGTCTGTAATGTACTGACACAGGTGTAAATGCAGTTTTATAATATCATCATGGATTTCATTGGATGAAAATCCACAAGTCAAATAAAACGGCCATATTGACATGGCCAGATTTAGTTTACATAATATCTTGATCCTATAACATTATACAAAAACTCCGATATTTTGTCCATGGAATAGTGTACCAAGGACTCCTAATCAATACGCCAGGATAAGGCCACAGTCATAAGCGGCCTACCAAGTACCTACTTTAAAAATACTTGTCATGTTATGGTTTATACATATAAATTATGGGAATAATAACTATAAATGCCAACACTTAATAAGCGTTTTAGGGGAGATTTATATGGGACAAAAGGATCCGGTTCCAACAAGGATTTCCAAAAGAGTCAATAATAGATCTAATAAATTGAAAAGGACGTTCAGGATAATCTTGGCTGTACCCCTTATAGGCCTGGCCGTATTGCTCACAGCTGCATCTTTTATATTGGGAGCAACCATAAGTACTTGGAAGGAATTGGACCTGGAAAAGCTGGAGAACATCCAACAATCGTCTTTTATCTACGATTATAAAGATGAGAAAATTACCAACATTCATGGCAGTGAAAATCGTATTAAAGTATCCCTTTCGGATATACCCCAGCATGTTCAGGATGCTTTTATCGCTACGGAAGATATACGTTTCTATAAGCATCCGGGTTTCGACATAAAGCGTCTTGCGTCCTCCTTGTGGCATAACATCAAGGCCAGAGCCTATGTACAAGGCGGCGGTACAATAACCCAGCAGGTGGTTCGCAATGCTTTCCTGTCACAAAAAAAAGTTATGAGCAGAAAGATTCAGGAAATATATCTAGCTTATCAACTGGAAAAGAAGTATTCCAAGGAGCAGATACTGGAAACCTATTTAAATCTAATCTACTTTGGTAAGGGGACCTATGGCCTTGAAACAGCCTCCAATAGGTATTTTGGTAAATCTGTTAAGGACTTAAGCGTAGCAGAAGGAGCAATGCTGGCTGGTATTATAAAGAACCCGGGCCGTTATTCCCCCCTTATAGATAGGGAAAACTCAATGAAAAGGAAGGACTTGGTAATTGACTTAATGGTGAAAAACGGTTATCTTACCGCCTCGGAAGGGAAAAGTGCCAAGAAAGAATCCATAGATTTGGTAGAAACTCCGCCTACAAGCTATGTCCATAGTTATTTTATGGATATGGTTTTAAAGGAAGCAGCAGATATTCTAAAAGTAAAAGAAGAAACCCTATTCACCAATGGGTACAGGATCTATACTACCCTTGATAGGGATTTACAACAGTTTTCAGAGGAGCTTTTCGATAAAGATGAATATTTCCCCAAAAGCCCAGTAAGTGGAGAGACCTGTCAGGCTGCCTTGGTAGTGCTCGATAGCTCTACCGGGGAAGTTCGGGCTCTTCTGGGGGGAAGATCAGATGAAAAATCCATACGTAAGGCCTTCAACAGGGCAACCCAAGCCAGGCGGCAGCCAGGATCCGTCATCAAGCCACTGGTTGTATATGCCCCTGCTATAGAGAATTTTGGATATACCCCTGCAACCTTCGTTGAGGATGCTCCCATTACAATAGATAACTATACCCCGTCCAATTATGGAGGAAAAACCCGGGGTTGGGTAACCATTCGGGAAGCGATAGCTGCCTCCATCAATATTCCGGCTGTAAAAGTCCTTCATGATATCGGTGTAAATACCGGTGTGTCCTTTGCAAAGGGATTGGGTATACCCTTTGCTGATGAAGACCAGAATCTATCCGTCGCCCTTGGTGGCTTTCACTATGGTATAAGCCCTATGGAATTGGCAAGAGCTTATATGGTATTCGCAGATAGGGGGAAATATAAGGAGTATACAACTGTCCGTAGAATTGAAGATCCCAGGGGATTGGTCGTTTACGAGTTTAATCCCCATAAAACACAATATGTCTCTGAGGATACAGCCTTTATAGTAAATAATATGTTGCAATCATCCGTTGAATGGCAGAGCGGAACAGCCAACAGATTGAAATCCCTTGGTATCCCCTTAGCTGCCAAAACCGGGACTGTACAGCTCCCCGACACTCAAGAGTTCAGAAAGATAGATGGTACTAAGGATACCTGGATTGCGGCATATAATCCGGATTATGTAATAACGGTATGGTTGGGTTTTGATGAGACCACTTCCCAAAACTATTTACCTGCAAATGCCGTAGGAGGCTCTTTCTCAGCTGATATATCAAGAGAAGTACTGCAGCATCTCTATAAAAACCGGAAAGCAAATAATTTTGAAAAGCCCCTGAACGTATTGGAAGTGGAATTAGATGCGAAGGCTTTGAATGAAAGACACCAGGCCTTATTGGCATCCCCTCTTACACCTCAAGACCAGGTAGTGCTTGAGTATTTCACAAGGGGTAATGTCCCGCGCCAGGAAACTGACTATTGGGTTATTCCTGACCCTCCAAGAGATTTTGAGATAACCATTGCCCCAAGTGGATTCCCAACCATATCCTTTACATCAACCCAGTCCTTTGTGGTATATGATATATATAGATCCAATGGGGGGTTGGGTGCAACACCAGTACAACGCATAGAGCAGGGAAACCAGTCCAGGTTACAATGGACAGATATATCAGTAAATCCCAATGAGACATATAGCTACTATGTAGTAGCTACACACCCTGAAATTATCATGGATGGGATGCCTGTACAGAGCCAACCTACCCCTGTACTAACTCTTACAATCCCTAATATAGGCCATTCTGCCTCCATTGATGGCCAAGAGACAGAAGATACAGCACAGGACGGTCAACCAGAGGAGGACAATATAATATCAATCCAAATTCCCTAAGGCCTCTTCAATGTCCTCCAAGGTAATGGCACTTAGGGGGGTAATGTTACATGTAAGGGCTTTGTTTAGCTTTTCCCTGGCTCTCTCTTTGTCTCCCTCCAGGGAATAAATAAGGCCCAGATAGTATAAGGTTACGGCTTGATCGTCCTTTTCTTCTTCAGCCCTTTCAAAGAAGTCCTTGGCCTTATCTACTTGCCCCATCCTGTAGTAGATTTGGCCCAGATTATCCAAAATAACCGGATCATCCTCATCGTATTCCAATCCCTCTAGGTTGTACTCCAAGGCTCGCTCCAAATCTCCTGAATGAATCAGGAGATAACCCAGGGTACCGTACACCCTTCCACTGCGATGTTTCCTATGTACTTCTTCCAGCATTTCTACAGCCACATCAATGTCTCCCAGCTTCCAATAGGCCAGGCTAATATTCATCTTGGCCATTGTTCTATGTTCTTCCTTAACCGGTAGATCCGTCAGAACTGTGCTGAATAATTCTTTGGCTTTTTCAAAGTTTCCTTCTCTAAGCATTAATACTCCATAGGACAATAGGTAGTTTGGTTTGTATATACCTAGTTTTTCAGCCTTCTTATACATATCCACGGCTTTTTCAAATTTAGCCCTACTATGGTTATAGTATCCTAAAAAACCATACAGGTTACCCATAATAGACATATGACATCATCCCTTCATTTGATTAGAAAACTGTTCTTATTCATCCGATTCTACATGCTTTCGATAGTTATTGAGCCAATACCCAATCCATATTATATGGGTTTTAATCAAAAATGTCCATATATGGTAAATTGCCTATGCGTTTGCAAATTGACTATTGTATAGGGATGTGTAGAAGCCATTTTTCTGTAGAAGCTCTTCATGACTACCGGTCTCTACAATATCCCCATCTCTCATTACCAAAATCATATCCGCATCCCTAATGGTAGAAAGCCTATGGGCGATTATAAAGGATGTTTTACCCCGCATAAGGTTTTCCATAGCTCTTTGTATCAGTAGCTCGGTTCTTGTATCAACGGATGATGTCGCTTCATCCAATATCAATATCTTAGGGTTCGAAAGAATAGCTCTGGCGATGGTTAACAGCTGCTTTTGCCCTTGGGATATATTAGTGGCATCTTCATTAATGACCATATCGTATCCCTCTGGCAGAGTCAGTATAAACCTATGGGCATGGGCTGCCCTTGCAGCCTCAATAACTTCTTGATCCGTAGCATCAGGTCTCCCGTATCTAATGTTTTCCATTATGGTTCCGGAGAAAAGCCAGGTATCCTGAAGTACCATGCCAAACATGCTCCTTAAGTCCTTTCTGGTAAAGGCTTTTATATCGTGCCCATCAATGCAAATCTTCCCACCGTCTACATCATAGAAGCGCATCAAAAGCTTTACGATAGTAGTCTTACCTGCCCCTGTAGGTCCAACGATAGCTACTCTTTGGCCGGGCTTAATGTCCGCAGAAAAACCTTTTATAATGGTCTGATCCTCCTTGTAACCAAATCTAACCTTTTCAAAGGTCACTCTTCCCTCAATTCCATCTTGCTTATGGAAAGTAGCTATATCCTCCTCTTCCTCCTTTTCATCCAGGAATTCGAAGACCCGCTCTGCTGCTGCCACAGTAGACTGTAGTACATTGCTTATCTGAGCCAGTTGATTGACCGGTTGGGTAAAATTTCTTATATATTGAATGAAGGACAGTATATCCCCTACTTCTATTACTTTTCTTACTGCAAGCCATCCCCCTAAAATGGAAACTACCACATATCCTAAATTACCGATGAACACCATGATCGGCATCATCATACCCGACAAAAACTGGGACTTCCACGCAGAATCATAGAGCTCTCCGTTAATCTTGTCAAACTCTTCAATAACCTGCTCCTCTGCATTGAATGCCTTCATGATATTATGGCCACCGTATACCTCTTCAATATGTCCATTGACATATCCAAGGTTCCTCTGCTGCGCTACAAAATATTTTTGAGATCTTTTTACTACCATCATGACCAATGCCATGGATATAGGAAGCATTAAGATGGCTGCCACGGTCATTTCCCAACTAATTGATATCATCATAATCAGCACGCCTATAAGAGTTGTTCCTGATGTTATTACTTGACTGGTGCTTTGACTTAAGGACTGACTGACTGTATCCACATCATTGGTAACCCTGGATAAGACCTCCCCATGGGTCACGGTATCAAAATACTTTAGGGGGAGCCTGTTTACCTTTTGGGATATTTCCTGTCTTAAATTATAGGATATCTTCTGGGCAACACCGGTAACTATAAAGCCCTGTACAAAGGAGAACAGCGCAGATAAGAGATACAGACCAATAAGGATAAGAATAATGTTCCCAAGATATCCAAAATCAATGCCACCACCTGGAAGTCCTGCTATCCTTGCTACCAATCCTTCGAATATATTGGTAGTCGCTTTCCCTAGTATCTTTGGTCCTACTATAGAAAAGGCTGAGCTACCTATCGCAAAAATTATCACTACAACCAGCTCTATTCGGAAAGGTTTTAAATACCTGATAAGCTTGGCAAAGGTCTCCTTAAAGTTTTTGGGTTTCTCGAAGGGCCCTGAATCCCTACCAGTTCCATCCCTCATCCTCCCGTGTCTTCTTCTTTTCCTCTGTTCACTCATATGGCAAGTTCCTCCTCCGATAACTGGGATAAGGCAATCTGTCTATATACCTCGCAGCTCTTTATAAGCTCATTATGTGTTCCCTGTCCTACTATTCTACCTTCGTCCAGCACCACAATTTTATCTGCCTTCATTATGGTATTAATCCTCTGGGCCACCACCAGTATGGTCCTATCCTTTATCTCCTGGCTCATAGCCTTTCTGATAGCGGCGTCGGTTCTAAAATCCAGAGCAGAAAAGCTGTCGTCGAATATTAACACTTTTGGAGCCCTTGCCAAGGCTCTTGCAATGGACAATCTCTGTCTCTGGCCTCCGGATACATTGGTTCCTCCCTGGGATATTTCTGAATGGATACCATCTTCCTTTTCATCTATAAATTCTCTGGCTTGGGAAATCTCTATGGACTTTAAAACTTCTACTTGACTTGCAGTGGAATTCTTACCATACTTTATGTTGCTCTCTATAGTACCTTTAAAGAGGATCCCCTCCTGTGGAACATATCCGATCCTATCCCTTAAATCCCTAAGGCCTATATCCCTAATATCTGTTCCGTCCAACAAAATCTGCCCTTTTGATACGTCATAAAATCTGGGAATGAGATTGATTAGAGTGGACTTCCCGCTGCCGGTACTTCCGATAAAGGCCGTGGTTTCTCCTGGCTCTGCTACGAGGTTTATGCCCTCTAAAACGCTTTCCTCTGCACCGGGGTACCTAAAAAAGACATCCTTAAATTCAATGCGCCCTTTAAAATCGTCACCCAATTCCTTCGGATTTGATGGATCTACAATAACTGCCTCCCTATCCAAGACCTCGGACACCCTCTGGGCAGACACAGAGGCCCTGGGCAGCATTATTGAAACCATGGATATCATAAGGAAGGACATAATAATCTGCATGGCATATTGTATATAGGCCATCATATCCCCCACCTGGATAGTGCCTTCTTCAATTTGATGTGCACCAACCCATATGATGAGTAGCATTATCCCATTCATGATAAGCATCATGGCCGGCATCATTACAGTCATCAGCCTGGATACAAAGAGATTGGTTCTGGTCAAATCCTTATTAGCCCTGTCGAATTTATCCTCCTCAAACTTTTGGTTATTGAATGCTCTTATGACCATCATCCCGTTGAGTGCTTCTCTCATGACGAGGTTTACCCTATCTACCAACTTTTGCATCTTCTTAAAACGGGGAGTGGCTACAATAAACAGGACTGTCACCAAAATAAGCACCGCCATAACCCCTACTGCTACTATCCAGGCCATGGAAGTATCGGTATTGAGGGCCCTGATCACCCCTCCTGTTCCGAGAATAGGTGCATAGAACACCATTCTTAAAAGCATCACAAGAAACATCTGAACCTGTTGTATATCGTTTGTGCTCCTGGTGATCAGAGAAGCAGTTGAAAAATCATCAAATTCAATATTGGAAAAGGATGCAACTTTTCTAAACACCTTCTCCCGCAGATTTTTCCCCAAGGCAGATGAAACCCTTGCAGACAAGAAGCCAACCAATATGGACACTGCCATAGCGAGAAGGGATATCAGTAACATAATACCGCCTATTTTAAGAATATAATAGGTTTGGCCTTTGTGGATATCGACACCTATCGCCTCATATTCGATGCTGATAAAGTTAATTGCAGACTGGATCAACATGGAATCGGGTATCCTATCAAGCTGCTCATCAAGCTTTGCTCTTAATTCATCGAATTTCTCCTGAGGTAAGGTTTTCAGGATTTCAAAGGGATCCAGTCCCTGGGGGAAATCTTCAAAAGGCATTACAAACCCTTGTCCTTTGGGTATATCCTGCTCCATGCCCCACACTATCAATATGGCTTTCCCAAGAAAAGCATTTAACCTTTCGATATCTTCCTTATCCTTCGTATCTAAAAGATACAGGCTTTCCGCTTCCAGAGATGGGTATATCCTTGAATAATGTTCATACTCACTATCCGACAGGTGTTCTCTATCCAGTAGTATATAACTTTTACTTATAAGTTCCTCTTCATTTTCCTTTAGAATAGCTTTGATCTTCTCTAGTCTATCTTCCCTTATGACAACCGGGACAGCAGTCTCTATACCCTTCTGCTGAATACCAACATTGACTATATTGGACATATAGTCAGGTAGGGCTAATTCTGCCATGGCCTGAACGAAAAGAAGAACTACTATTAGTAGAATTGTAAAGGTAAAAGGTTTGATTTCCTTTATCATTCGAAACACTATTTTTCACCCCAATTTCCTAATTACTGGTCTCCTCGCATGGTCTTAATTCCAATATTTTACACGGGTGCGATAATGATGATATTTTAAGAACCGGACAAAAGCTAATAATGACTCATCCCTATCGCATATATCAGATTTCTTCACTTTAATTAGTCTGTCATCTAAACATATCTTCCATATTAGCATTCTTGTTTCTTACAGTCAATATGTGGAAATATATAAATCCTATCTCTATATCTATACCCAAACTCACAACTTAACCAACTCTGCTTCACCATCAATTATGGAGAAAAAACTTTCTATAAAAAGAGGATTCCCTAAGAATTTGGCGAATAAAGGAATAAAGGTAGACTAATTTTCTAATATCAGAGGTGATCATAATGAGTGACCTGGCTGATTATGAGTTGTTAATAAACAAGATTCCTGGTATCATCTCTTCCCGATTTGTTACCAACTCAGATAATGAGATCATTGAAATTCACGTATTAGCGAACATCTATCGCTCACCAAAACAGCTGGTTAGGGATATCCAATCGGCCATGCTAACTACATATAATGTAAAAATCGATCACAAGATCATAAGTGTCGCTCAAATAGATGATGGGGTAACAGGCCCTAGAGAGCAAAGGTTCAACCTGCATTATGTAAAAGTACTTTCGGAGGGACCCAAGTCCCAAGTCGAGGTGATCCTATTAAGGGATGATGAATCCTTCTTGGGGGTAGCTCAAGGAGGAAACTCTTTAGGTAGTCGCATGCGTTTATTCTCCGAAGCTACCTTAAATGCTATACAAAATGCCTTGGGTATTGAGTATGTGTTTATCCTGAATGACGTTACCTCTGTTAGTATATCAGGAAATAAAGCATTTATGGTAACCGTATCCCACCTTTTCGAGTTAGGTGAGGAATTATTATGCGGCTGTTGTATCGTTACCAAGGACGAAAATGAAGCTGTGGTGAAGGCAACTTTAGACGCCATCAATCGCAGAGTTGTCAGATACTTTAAATAACGCCATTAATAGGCCAAACCATCTATAGATACCTTCATTAATCCAATTTAATAGCGGAGCGGATATGGCCTGTCTGACTAGCCGATGACAGAGATTAGATTAGGAGGCTATATCTAAATGAAAAAGATAGCAGTTAAGGTTTTAGTTGCACTGTCTGCATTACTTTCTTTGATACTTGCTGGCGGCGCTAGCGTAGGTTGGTATTAATCTATTGGTTTGGCCTATTCTTGTATAGAAAGGTGTTGAAGTATGGATAAAAAATCAAAAACCTTCCTCTCGTTTATTATTTCCTTCGGTATTCTCATCCTGGGTTTTTGTATATACAAAATTTTAGGACAAGTCAGGTTTATTGACATCTTATATTGGATGCTCCTGGCCGGACTTTGTCAATCCTTCTTATTGGTATTCAATAAGGACCGATATGTAAGTGTGGTGTTTGCAATAATATTTGCGGTCCAACTCAACTATGGCACATATCATAGTGTGATAATAGCTGCGGGGAGCCAAGTTTTCTTTGTGTACAAGGAAAGGCCCCAAACCTATAGGCATGTTTTCAGTGTACCCCTGTATAAGACTCTTTTTAATGTAGTAAATGTTAGCATATCGGCTTTCATATCGGGATCAATCTTGGAGTTATTATCCAGAGCATATGATCTTAACATAAGGATGTTTGCCTTTACCATTCTTATGTTAATCTACACACTTTCCTATGCTCTGTTAAACACCGGAATACTCATGAGCCTCATGTCACTCTTAAACAGAGATTCATTTTTTAGGCTTTGGTTCAGCCTCATGTCCTGGATATTGCCGAATTTTGCTGCCATCGCACCTTTCGGATACCTTATTGCCCTCTTGTATAATCAACCTCAGGGAAAGATTTATATCGCCTTGTTGGTAGGGCCGCTGCTGTTGGCTCGTCATTCCTTCCAATTGTACCAAAATTCCAAAGAGCTATATTACAAGACGGTTAAAGCCCTGACAGCTGCTATAGAAGCAAAAGATCCCTATACAGAAGGCCACTCGCGCAGGGTCGAAGGATATGCCCGCCAAATTGCAGAAGAGCTCAAGCTTGATAAAGCCACCATTCATTCTATAGAGGTGGCTGCCCTTCTCCATGATATAGGCAAAATAGGAATTAACGATTCGATTCTAAATAAAAAGGCGGTACTCAACGATTCAGAGTATTCCCAAATACATGAACACCCTATAATAGGTCTGAAAATCTTGGAGGATATTGAGCTGCCCCTCAAAAGCAAGGATATAATAAAATTTCATCATGAAAGATATGACGGTAAAGGATATCCAATGGGGCTAGGTGGAGATCAGATCCCCTTAGAGGCATATATTCTTTCTGCTGCTGATGCATATGATGCCATGACATCTAATCGCCCATACAGAGAGGCGATGGCGCCAGCAAGAGCAGCTGAAATACTGATTAAAAACAGCGGTACTCAGTTTCATCCGACTGTTGTGAATGCCTTCACCAAGGTACTGGATTATAGAATGGTAAATAATCAAAAAAGGGAAACGGTAGACAATGTTGGTTGAAAGCTTAATAATTGGTGTAGTAACGGGTTATCTAAGGGGTGGAAGGATCCACCGCATTTCTAAACTTAATCTGAAAGCTTATTACCTGCTTTTTATAGCTGTAATTATAGAGTTAACTCTTAACTATGTCTTAATTGGTCATAATGATCTAATTCTACAAAGTCATTCTCTCCTTGCAGTTGTAATTCAATATTTGCTTATATTTGTTTTTATAGGCCTTAACTTAGATAAACCCTATACCTGGCTAATAGGAATAGGTATTTTACTTAATTTTATCGTAATCACTGCCAACTTCGGTGCTATGCCGGTATCTGCTCAAATCTTGGATTTGGCAACTCCGTCGAAGAAAATGATTCTACTTGGAGAAGGTAAATTCTATACTTATAAACTGGTGGAGTCCGGCGTACGACTATGGTTTTTGGGTGATATTATTCGCATTTCCTTCCCCCTACGGCAGTTTATAAGTATAGGTGATATATTTCTGTCTGTGGGCGTTTTTATGTTAATCCAAAAATCCATGTTAGAGCCTAAAACGTGATTAACCAGGTTTCTTCAGGCCTAAAATCCCTTACTCCTTATCCAGCCTGCTATATCTTGCAGCATCTCCTCTCTTTGTGTACCGACTTTTACCTGGCTTAGGGTTTCAGCAATATAGTCAGAGTTGAATAGGCATCCTTGCAAGATTTCTGGAATCATCTCTATAAGGGCTTCATCCATGGCATCAGAGTAAACATGAGCTTTTGCTATCCTGGCCTGTTGTAGTTCTAACCCTAGTTGAATTCCTCCCCATGGAAACCGCGTATTTAGTTCAATATCAAATCTTGGAGACTCTCCAAACCGCCATTCCCATGATTCGTATTTCTCATTGAGCTTATTTAATGAATTCTGATCGATTCCCTCCTCCCCATATCTGATATCCTGGGTTTGCCCGTATACCCGCTCGAATGATTTTATCAGACCTTGGGTCATGCTCGGTACATCAAGTCTTGGGTTGTATTCGCATAGATTTGCTACTCTTGATCTTATGGATTCAATACCTTTTGAACGAATCTTATCCTCAGACACTTCCAGATACCTGGTCAATTTCTCCATACTGGCAGATATAAGTATAGTACCATGGTGGAGGGCAGATTTTTTTCGGATGCAAAAGGCATTCCCGGAAAATTTCTTGTCGTCTACGGTTAGATCATTCCTGCCGCTAAAAACTGCCTTGATACCCATATCATTTACGGCACCCAATACAACCTCCAATTGTTTGTTTACATCGTAGAACCGTTTATCCACTAAAAATGAAAAGTTGAGGTTGCCCGTATCATGAAAGACCGCCCCACCGCCGGAGCTTCTGCGAGCCAATTTACCTCCCTCCGATTCCAGTAGTTGAATTCGGCATTCCTTCCAGGCATTTTGATTCTTCCCTATTACGACGGTATTTTGGTTCTGCCATAGGTAAAGTATGCATTCCTTAGGCTCTACGTCCTCTAGTAGGTATTCTTCTATCGCTAAGTTTCTCCATGGATCCAAACTGTTTCCTATCACTATTCTTGTGTTCATCAGCCCGGGCTCTATATATTCACGTGTTTGATGGCGTGAAAAATGCCCATCCCCCCTTTATGTAGTATCTTCTATGAAATTTCAGACAGTCTGAGTATTTCCCTCAATACTTCCTCTCTCTTGGCATTGACTCCGTCAAAGTCCATGGCCTCAATATAATACCTTTCCAATTGCCCATGAACTTCTCTTGCCCTGGATATAAAATCCACTGCTCTATCTATCAGATGGTAAAAACGCTTTTTTGCCGCCTCCATATCATCTGCAAACTCCAGGACAGTCTTATTTTTATCCTTTAAATAATCATCAAAGTCTATATGTGTTTCAAAGGACCTGTCCTGCAACAATGAATTGTCATTACCCAGGATTTGATTCACATTGACCAATACCCTGTTCAAATGTGGGAGAATTAGGATATCCAATTCGTCAATGTCTATAGGTGAATGAAACTGTTGAGTAGAAAGTCCCAGTTCTTCTGCCTGACGGGCTAACCGACCTATAGCCCTCCCTACTCCTGATCCCGGTCTACCCGAGAAAGCATAGACCTTGTGACTGGGCTCAACCAGGCAATCGGTATAATTGTACACACCTTTTCCACTTATGGCTGTAGCAAAGATGTGGGTATGGTGTGCTGCCCTTGGAGAAAGGTCCTCATAGCCCTTAAAGAAGTCAACCATCACTTTCCCTAAGACGGAGTTGTATTCTCCTTCATCAAAGTCATCTTCAGCATAGGACCTCCACTCATCATAGGCGACTCTGGCTTCCCTTAGGTGATTATAGGCCGACTTAAACATTCTGGCACCCCGTTTGTTTAGTTGTAAAATCTCTTCCCTGTATTTAGCCAGTATGGTATCATCCCAATACTGACCCAACCAGATTATATCATCAGTTATACCCGGATTCCTTGGATCTACAGTATGGGGTGATGTACCGTCTAATAATGCGATCCCCAATTCCGGGATGGATATGGCATCTAAAGAGTCCGGATCTGTTGGGCATCGATATTCCACCACATCAAAACCCAAATCTAGCATATGGGTTTCTATTCCGGTCATAAATGTGGACTTGCCAGCCCCCGGCCCCCCTTTTATTATATAGCGTCTGACATAGTCCCCCCAGATAATGTAATCAAAAAAAGAATGAAATCCCATTGGCGTGTTTCCCCCGGGAAATACCCTCTTTACCTTGCCTCTACTGTTCATGCTTTTCCTCCCCTTCCATAACCATATTCTACTTTCTATGATATGCGGGTGCAGAAGTTTTGGAAGGCCTTACCTCGTAAGTAGAGAAGCTATTATCATAACCAATCCAGTTATCTGATAGATACCAATAGTACTAGCATTAGCCTTTATTAATTGTGGGATATTGTTAAATTCTTTTCTGGCTATTTTAACGGATCTAAGGGCCATAGGTATGCTGGCCCAACCAATTAACCATACCAGGTTCCTATACAGAGCTGCCACCAATATAAATGAGGCATAGGCCAATATAAACAGCAGTCCATATATAAGAATACCCTTCTCTTTGCCCAGCCTTACTACCCAGTTTTTTTTATTGCCCTTCATATCCGCTTCATAGTCAGGATATTGATTGATCCATAATACGTTGGCTATAAGGAATCCCAATGGTAGTCCGACTATCATGACTTTAAAGTCAAATCTCCCGGACATAACCAAATAGATACCCAGGGTTATTAAGGGTCCAAAGGTAAACCCAACAGCAAATTCACCCAATCCCCTGTAGGCTAATTTCATCGGGGGAACGCTGTAGAATATGGATATAAGAATTCCCAATAGACCCACCCACAAAACTCTGGGTTCTTTAAAGGTCATAATCAACAGACCTACACCGCAAGCTAGAGCAAAGGTTCCCAAACTAATGTACATTACTTCCTTTAGGGTGAGTTTTCCCTGAACTATGGTCTTTTTTCCTCCGCTAAAGGGAGTTCTGTTCTCCGGGGCTATATTTCTATCTACACCCGATCTGTAGTCTATATACTCATTAATAGAATTTTTACCTATTTCTATTAAGTAGATACCCATCAGTGAAAGGATAAACCATGGAAAATCAAATCTCCCTGTTACGCTATAGGAAAGTGAGGCGCCTACCAACATGGGGACCGTGGAGGCAATCCATATCTTTGGATCTGCCAACTGCCAGAATCCTCTCCATAGACGTTTGAGTTCTGTAACATTCATAATCCCACACTCCATTACTATTAGATATTATATAGACAGTATACCAAAACTTTTCATCCGGTTACTATACAATGTACGTTAACGAATTGCCCTCATAGAGTTTAATACAGCCAGGAGTGCTACTCCTACGTCGGCAAAAACCGCCTCCCACATTGTAGCAAGGCCCATAGCCCCCATAAGCAATACGATACCCTTTATGCCCAAAGCCAATGCAATGTTTTGCCATACTATACTTCTTGTTTTTCTGGATATTCGAACCGCCTCTACTATTTTTTGAGGTTCATCCGTCATCAGAACTATGTCTGCAGCTTCTATAGCAGCATCGGAACCTAATCCTCCCATGGCTATTCCTACATCGGCTCTTGCCAATACGGGTGCGTCGTTTATACCGTCACCGACGAAAGCCAGCTTCCCCTTGGAGGTTTTTCCTTTTCCTATGGCTTCCAGTTTCTCTACCTTCTCATGAGGCAGGAGCTGCGAGTATACCTTATCCAATCCCAGCTCCCGGGCTACCTGCTCACCAACCTTCCTAGTATCTCCAGTAAGCATGGCTAAGGTTTTAACACCTAGGCCCTTCAGCTCCGTAACAGCCTTTTTGGCATCTTTTTTTAACTCATCGGATACTACTATATTACCCATATACTGGCCATTTACTGCAATATACACTACAGTACCTATGTCATCAATTGCTTTATATTCAATGTCGTTGGACTTCATCAGCCCCTCGTTACCGGCCAGAATCTCCTGATCCTGCGTTGTGACTGCTATACCATGCCCTGGTATCTCCCTATATCCCTTTATCTGGCTCCCATCTATTTCCCCACTGTGGGCTTGCAAAATGGATTTGGCTATAGGATGGGTCGAGTAGCTTTCCGCCAATGCTGCATAATGCAAAAGGTCCGCATCTCTGATTCCTTCAACTGAGTTGATTTGCGTAACAGCAAAAATTCCTTTTGTCAAGGTACCGGTTTTATCAAAAATTACGGTATCGATCTCTGTCATGGCCTCAAGAAAGTTTCCACCCTTTACTAAAATACCACGTCTGGATGCCCCGCCTATTCCGCCGAAAAAGCTCAGGGGAATGGAAATGACCAGAGCGCATGGGCACGAAATTACTAAAAAGACCAAGGCCCTGTATATCCAATCGGAAAAGTTCTCAGTTGGAATTATCAGTGGTGGTATAACTGCCATAGCCAGGGCTAAAAATACCACAACGGGTGTGTAAAACCTGGCAAAACGAGTTATAAAATTCTCGGTGGGTGCCTTTTTGCCAGCAGCATTTTCAACTAGGTCCAGGATCTTTGATACAGTGGACTCACCAAAAGGTCTTGATACCTCTATCCACAATAGTCCATTGGTATTTATAAAGCCCCCCAGGACTTCGTCTCCCGCCTTCACGTCCCTGGGGATGGATTCCCCAGTCAAGGCTGAAGTGTCCATTGTCGATTGACCTTCAATTATATAACCATCCATGGGTACCTTTTCGCCGGGTCTGACGACTATTGCGTCACCGGGATTTACTTCTGTGGGAGATACCTTGATAACCTGTTCTCCTGTTTTTAAATTTGCAAAATCAGGTCTTATATCCATCAAGTCCGCTATGGACTTTCTGGAGCGGTGGACAGCCATATCCTGAAATAACTCACCTATCTGATAGAACAGCAAAACCGCAACCCCTTCAGGGTATTCCCCGATTATCAAGGCACCTATGGTTGCAATAGTCATTAAAAAGTTTTCGTCAAATATCTGCCCTTTACTAATATTATTTACGGCCTTTTTTAAAACATCCGCCCCGATGATAAAATAGCTGACCAGAAATAGGGTAAATTTTATAGGAAATATAGGCTCCATTAATAAAGCTATGATAAAAGGAATAATCCCAAATATTAGCTTAATCCATCTTCTTTGTAACTCCTTCTTCCTGATCCCTGTATCCTGTACTTCTTCACCGTCCTTTTCCAGTACAGTAACACCAGGTTCCAGTTTCATTACTGTCTCCCTGACCATATCAATTATGGCATTCTTGTCCCGGTGTGATTCTATCAGCATGGTTTTGTTTGAGAAATTCACTGTTGCATTATTTACTCCGTCTATTCCTTTTATGCCATTTTCTATTTTAAGCGCACAACTGGCGCAATCTAATCCCTCTAAAGTTAGCTTGAATCTTTGCTCCATATAAACCCCCTCCTGAAGTATATAAATATCCGATACAATTCTCGTGTATAATAACTAAATAGATCCCCTCCAATAGGTGAGACTATTTCATATTGCCATTGAATTGTTAAAGTAAGTCTAATTACTCATTTACATGAGCCAGGCCTTGAGCAAATACCTGTCGGATATGATCATCATCAAGAGAATAATAAATTACCTTCCCATCCCTCCTGTATTTGATCAATCTAGCTTGTCTAAGAACCTTTAGCTGATGGGAGATGGCAGACTGGCTCATGGTCAATAGGGCTGCCAAATCACAAACACACATTTCCGAAATGGATAGAGCGTACA
>LSQX01354392.1_pt4 | contig 28264 bp, 37 predicted proteins | sample 654561 | NCBI WGS metagenome assembly LSQX01 (sample SAMN04489861, study PRJNA283612) | anaerobic digester metagenome | isolation source: 4 biogas reactors fed with cattle manure at either 37C or 55C with and... | place: Denmark: Kongens Lyngby | collected 2014
CGCTTCGCAGGGTCCTTCGCTTCGCTCAGGATGACAAGGAGATTGCTCAGGATGACAAGGAAGCTACTCAGGATGATAAAAAGGGCTTTTTCAGTGTTTTTGACTATGGGAGGTGATTTTTATGTACGGGAGGAAAAGTGAAAGCGGGGCAGCAGTGGCCTATATAAGAGGCGGCCCGCTTGCACCGGATATAGCCGGCGTGGTGTATTTCAGGGACGTGGCCGGTGGCTGCGAGGTCCGGGTGGAGGTTACCGGGCTGCCCAGTTACCATCCGGCTGTGGGCGGTAAGAATCCAGTCGGCCCCCACGGTTTCCATCTGCACCAGTCCGGCACATGCCGGGTGGGCGACTCGAAGGGCCCCTTCCAAGCGGCGGGGGAACACTGGAATCCCGACGGTCAGCCCCATGGGAACCATGCCGGAGATTTCCCGGTGCTTTTCTCCAATAACGGTTATGCCAGAATGTGCTTTTTTACAAACCGGTTTAGGGTAGAGGATGTCATCAGCCGGTCGGTAATAATCCATCAAAACCCCGATGATTACAGGACACAGCCGGCGGGCGATGCCGGAAAAAGGCTGGCCTGCGGGGTGGTGCAGCCCTGCTAGCGCAATAACCCACTGTTTGCAGAACGGGCAGTGGGTTTTTATTGTATGGTCGGGATTGGCTGTTAATGGAGACAGGCAGTAATTGTATGTAACAAAAAGGATAATGATGATACAATTATACCGTAGAATAAAAAAGGACAGGGAGGGCTGAAAATTGGGGAAAACCGTTTTGGGAAGAACTTTGGACGATTGGCGGGGACAATGTCCGCTGCTATTTCGCAGAGCCTACCCATTCGCCCTGTATGCTACTTGGCCTTATGACCGGAGAGCACGACCGGGTCAGCGTAGGGGACTTCGGGATAGACAACATAACCGATGCGGACGGCCTTGCGGTGGGCCGACCCTCAGGGCTGGTGGGAAGGCTTTTAGATCGACTTATTGACGGGGTGTTCACGGTGCAAGACGATGACCTGCATGTACTTTTGGCGCTTTTGTCTGACAGCGAGGGCATAAGGGTGGAACCATCGGCAGCAGCGGGTTTTGCCGGGCCGTTGCGGCTAAAAGGGCTTTTGTCAAAAAACGCATGCAACATAGTCTGGGCCACAGGGGGCCTGTTTGTACCCCAAGCGCAGATGGATGCTTTCTACGAAAAAGGTCATAAATTATTAGGTATGCGGTAACCAATGTTACAGATTTACCACAAGGAATGAATTATACTTTAGTTACTATATACAACGCACTAATACCTGTTATTCTTAAGAAGTGAAGCCTGAAGAATCCGACTCTGTCGCTTAAAAACGTAGTGAAGAAGCCGACTATGTCGTTCTGATGGCCAAGCCTGAAGAATCCGGCTTTGCCGTTCTGAACGTAGTGAAGAATCCTATTGGAGATAGGCATAAGATCCTTCGCTTCGCTCAGGATGACAAAACGGACGCCCAGGATGATACACTAAAGGATGTAAGGTCTTAAGTGTGAAATATAGTTGAAAAGAAAAAAGGGGGAAAATTAAATGGCTAAAAGGAAAATAGTAAAGATAAACGAAGAAAAATGCAACGGCTGCGGCCTATGCATACCGGGCTGCGCGGAGGGTGCGCTTCAAATAATAGACGGAAAAGCAAAGCTTGTAAGTGATAAATACTGTGACGGCCTGGGAGCGTGCCTTGGCACATGCCCTATGGACGCCATTGAAATAATAGAAAGGGAAGCAGAAGAATTTGATGAAGAGGCGGTAAAGCAGTATCTAAAAGAAAAAGAACCAAAAAACAGGAGCGAGGCACGCCAAAGCAGCGGGTGCCCGGGAAGCAGGGCTATGTCCATAAAGAAAAGGGCAGACAGCGAAAGTGCGCCATCACCTTCCGAGGAGGTGCCGGTATCAATAAAGCCGCAGCTTGCCCAGTGGCCGGTTCAGCTTAAGCTCGTGCCGGTTAATGCTCCGTATTTTGACGGAAGCCACCTGCTTATAACCGCCGACTGCGTGCCCTTTGCCTATGCCGATTACCACCTCGGCCTTTTGAAAGGCAAAAGCGTTGTGGTGGGCTGTCCCAAGCTGGATGATGTAAAGCTATACATTGAAAAACTGACAGAAATAATAAAGTTAAACGATATAAAAAAGGTAACAGTTGTCGTCATGGAGGTGCCCTGCTGCAAGGGTATGGTACGGGCGGCGGCGGAGGCGGTCAAGGCATCGGGGAAGCATGTCCCGCTAAACCTTGTTGAAATTAGCATTGATGGCAGAATAAAAAAGTAAAAAGCGTTGTTTAATTAGCGGTTCCTTCATATATGTGAAGGGGCCGTTTTTTGTTGGGGTAACCATTTTTATCGGTCCCCCGTATATTGTACTGGAAACAAGGACGGGGAGGGTTAGCTAAAAAGCGCATTAATTAAAAATAAGGAGGGTTTATTATGTCAAAGGACTGGGATGAGTTAATGCCAAATTATGCTCCGGTCAATAACAACGTTGTGGTTCAGACATGCCCGAATAAATGCTGCGATACCGGCAACCAGGCTCCGGGAATAAGGCTTGCCTTTGCCCTGGATAGCGAAGAGAGGGAAGTAGTTTTAGGAACACTAATCACTTTGCAGCCTATCCAGACAAAGGTGGGAGACAGGATAAAACTGGATGCCATGGTGCAGATTAATACAGAAACCGATGGTACTGGAGGTTTGGCTTTATCTAGTGTGAGTATTGCTTTACGCCGCAGGACACTGCTGCCGGGCCAGGATACGACTACATCGACAGAACTTATTATAATAAGAATAAGGGATGATGAATTGAACAACCCAGAAGGTACAGGAGGAAATGATTATACGAGGATTGCTTCCTTAACCTGGGTGGATATTCCGCCGGCCGGTATAAACACATACTCCCTTGAAACGGTTGGAATAGTCACGGATAATATTGAAAGCAGAACTTATTCGAACAGGTCGTTAAACGCAACCATATTCCCCATCGGCTATGCTTTGAATTAGCATTCCCGGTCAGTTTAGTGTAATGACTTTTTGCCGCCAAAACAACGGTTCCTTATTAAGAGTTATAGGGCCGTTGTTTGTCTTTATATAGAATTATGATAATATTTAAGTTAATAAAGGCTTGGGAGGTATATTGATGCTTGAACGTCTAGTGCCGGATGAATACGTGGCATCGGTATTTGATATTGACCTTGAAGGGCTTAAAAAAAGAGGCATAGAGGGCCTTATTATAGATATTGACAATACGTTGGTTAGCTGGGAAACCAAAACTGCCGACCACCGTATCCTGGAATGGTTTACTAAACTGGAACGGATGGGTTTTAGAATATGCCTTCTGTCAAATAATACAAAAGACAGGGTGGTTAAGTTTACCGAGGCTATTAGGATACCTGCCGTGTATCGCGCGGCCAAACCGAGAAAGAGAGCCTTTGTAAAGGCTATGGCGGCTATGGGAAAGACCCCGTCAACTACTGCGGTGATAGGAGATCAGGTCTTTACCGACATTCTTGGAGCCAAAAGGCTGGGCCTGTACGCGGTGCTTGTTATGCCCGTTAGCGGCAGGGAGTTTTTCACTACCAGGTTTGTAAGAAAAATCGAAAGGATGCTGCTTGCAAGGATGGTGAAGGAGGGTAAGCTGGTAAAACCGGTTGGTAGTAGAGTTATATAAGTTTAACGGGATAAGAGGAGGATTTGGGAAAAACAGGTCGAATTAAGCTTGTAAAAGTCGTTTGACTGGTGGTGACCTGTTGTGTCGTACTACAATAAAAAAATGCTGGGCAACATCCTGGTGGACATTGGACGCATTACCAAAGAACAGTTGGATTACGCCCTCGACCTTCAGAAAAAAAGAGTACACAAACTGGAAAAAGTTCTGGTGGACGAAGGCATTATTTCTGAAACTGAGATAATTGAAATACTTGAGAGCCAGTTCGGCATATCCTATGTAACGCTGGAAAAGTACTATATAGATCCGAGAATAGTAAAGCTTGTGCCGGAGGCCTTGGCGAGAAGGTACTGCATTATACCCTTTCAAAAAAAGAACGGTATTCTGGGTTTGGCGATGAGCGACCCAATGGACGTATTTGCGATAGATGAGGTAAAGCTTGTTACCCAAATGGACGTTCAGCCAGCAATTGCCTCGGAGGAGGACATACGCTCCGCCATAGAAGTGTACTACGGCAAAAAGAGTGCCGAGAGAGCGGTGGCAGATTTTGTAAAGGAACACCGGAGCGAAGGTCATATTGTACCGGAAAATGAGTTTTTGGAGCGGGTTAGTGACGCTCCCGTTGTGCGATTGGTCAATTCGATAATAGAGCAGGCGGTGGCAAACCGTGCCAGCGACATACATATAGAACCGGGCAGCAAAAGGCTTAGGGTAAGGTTTAGGATAGACGGCCAGCTGCAGGAAATAATGAACGTCCCCATGCAAACCCATGGGCCGGTGGTTGCAAGGGTTAAGATAATGAGTGAGCTCAATATTGCCGAAAGAAGGCTGCCCCAGGATGGAAGGGTGGAACTGGAGGCCGGGGGAAGGAGCCTTGACCTCCGGGTGTCGGTCCTTCCCACCGCCTACGGCGAAAAGGTTGCCATGAGGGTGCTGGACCGGGGTAGTTTTTTGATGTCTCAGAAACAGCTTGGCCTTAGCGAAGGAAACGAGGTGCTTTTCAACCGTCTGATAAGGGTTCCCCACGGAATAATACTTGTTACCGGGCCAACGGGTAGCGGCAAAACAACCACGCTGTATGCTGCCTTAAGGGAACTTAACGATGTTACGGTAAATATTATGACCCTCGAGGACCCTATTGAGTACAGGCTGGAGGGCATAAATCAGATGCAGATAAACCCGAAGGCGGGCTTTACATTTGCCAGCGGTTTAAGGTCGGTGCTCAGGCAAGACCCCAACATAATAATGGTGGGTGAAATAAGGGACGAAGAGACCGCAAACCTTGCGGTGAGGGCTGCAATAACCGGTCACCTTGTGCTTTCAACACTGCACACCAACGACGCCGCCAGCTCGGGAGTAAGGCTGGTGGATATGGGGGTAGAGCCGTATCTTGTAGCCTCTTCACTAAGGGGTATTATTTCCCAGCGACTAGTAAGGAAGATATGCCCGGAATGTAAAGTCAGTTATAAAGCAAGGGAGGAAGAGCTTGGAATACTGGGACTGCCATCGGGAAGTGATATAGAGCTTTTCAGGGGCAAAGGCTGCAGCAACTGCCATAATACGGGATACAGAGGCAGGACTGCAGTGCATGAGATAATGGTGGTTACCGATAAGCACAGGGAGCTTATTGGACGTAAGGCTTCCTCCGATAAATTGGATAAAATATCTCGCCAAGCGGGGATGTCGAGCCTTAGTGACAGCTGTATTGGGCTTGTAAAAAAGGGTGTAACCACTGTTGCTGAAATGGCCAAGGTTATATATCTGCGCGAATAAGGGGGGCTGACTTTATGTTTGAAGAGCTTTTGGAATATGCAGTTAAGAATGGGGCTTCGGATATACATATTACTGTTGGAGTACCGCCCACTGCGAGGATTAACGGGGACCTGGTGCCAATAGGTACAGATAGGCTAAATACCACCGATACAGAGGCTATAGTGAATGAAGTTCTCGGGAAGGAGCATCTGGAAGAATACAAGCAAAGGGGGGAAGTGGACCTCTCCTATTCGGTTAAGGGACTGGGACGGTTCAGGATTAACGTATATCGCCAGAGGGGGAGCAGTAGCATGGCCCTTCGGGTCGTAGCGCCTAACGTACCCACCCTCGGGGAGTTGGGGCTCCCGGATTCGGTGGCGGAACTGGCCTGTAAAACAAGAGGGCTTGTGCTGGTTACCGGCCCCACCGGTAGCGGCAAGTCCACAACCCTTGCGGCGATGATTGACCTTATAAACACTGAGCGGAACTGTCATATACTCACTCTGGAGGACCCGATAGAATACCTGCATAAACATAAAAAAGGTATAGTGAATCAAAGGGAAATTGGCTACGATTCCCAAACCTTTGCAACGGGATTAAGGTCTGCCCTGCGTCAGGACCCGGATGTTATTTTGGTGGGAGAGATGCGGGACTTAGAGACCATATCCACGGTGATAACGGCAGCAGAAACGGGGCATTTGGTACTTTCAACACTACATACCATAGGTGCAGACAAAACCATTGACAGGATAATAGACGTGTTTCCTCCCTACCAGCAGCAGCAAATACGGGTACAGCTTTCCACCGTGCTACAGGGAGTGATATCGCAAACCCTGATAAATAGCTGTGACGGCAACAAAAGGGTGTTGGCGGCGGAGGTAATGATCGCAACCCCTGCCATAAAAAACCTGATAAGAGAAGGCAAGACCCACCAGATTGTCACATCCATGCAGACCGGCGGTAAGTACGGAATGCAGACGCTGGACGCAGCCTTGGCAAAGCTGTACAAGGACGGTGTGATAAGCTACGAAAGTGCTCTATTATACTGTAGCAGCGAAGAAGCGCTTATGAGGTTAGTAGACAATTAATACATAAGCAACGGGAGGAAAACATGCCTGTATATCAGTATAGAGCTAGAACCGGTACAGGGGAAATGATTACCGGCACATACGAATCGCCCGATAAGTCGGATGTCGTAATAATGCTGAGGAAGAAAGGCTGCTATCCGGTATCAATAAAGGAGCAGCGGAAAAAATCCGGGGACATATTTTTTGTTAAATATTTCAAAAAAATATCCCATAGGGACATCGCGGTATTTTGCAGGCAGTTTTCAACGATGGTAAACGCAGGGATACCTATTCTTTCCGGCCTTGACATACTAAGAGAACAGATCGAAAACCCGGCACTAAGGGAAAGGGTTGAAAGCCTCTACCAAGAGGTGCAGAAAGGTAAGAGCATGTCCCAAGTGATGGCAGTGCACCGGGACGTATTTCCGGAACTGCTAATAAATATGGTAGAGGCCGGAGAGGTAAGCGGTACCCTGGACAGGGTTATGGACAGGATGGCCGTTAATTACGAGAAGGAGTACAAGATAAACCAGAAGGTAAAAAATGCTCTTATTTACCCGTCCCTTATAGCCGTAGTGGCAACACTGGTAGTGATATTTCTTGTAACCGTTGTACTTCCCACCTTTGCTTCAATGTTCTGGCAGATGGGTGCTACCCTGCCGCTTTCCACCAGGGTATTGATGGTTTTTAGCTACTTCATCCGCGATTGGTGGCTTTTACTGCTTACAGGTCTTATAGGCTTTTTGTTTGGAATAAGGTGGTACTCCCACACCGAGAGCGGCAGGGAGCTTTTCGATGTGTTACGGCTTAGAATACCGGTTATGGGCAATGTGAACAAAAAGATGCTGACCGCCAGGTTTGCAAGAACCCTTGGGTTACTTATGTCTAGTGGTATACCGCTGCTCCTGGGGATGGAGGTTACTAAGAAGGTGATTGGCAATTCCGCGGTAATTAAGGGTCTAGAAGAGGTTGAAGAGGGCATAAAGGGAGGCAGGGGGCTGGCAGAGCCTTTAAAAAGGATAGGGGTCTTTCCACCCATGCTGATACATATGGCAAAGATTGGGGAGGAAACCGGAACCCTTGACTATATTTTGCAAAAGACCGCCGATTTCTATGACGATGAGGTGGATAGCGCGATGGACAGGATGACCACCCTGTTGGAGCCGGCTATCATAATAGTGATGGCGGCGGTGGTGGCCTTTATTGTAATTTCTATAGTTATACCAATGTTTGATATGATGACACAGGTAAGCTTTAGAATTATGCAAAAAGCCCCCTCCTAATAAATTGGAAGCAGCCGCCTAAATTGAAGGATTTTATGGAATGGTGCAGAATAATTACATAATCATAATAATGTACCAAATAATGTACCAAATGGAATCCAATTGGCGGTATATGGGATTGAACCGGTTCTGAAAGGGGATGAAGCGGGATGTTACTATATATTGCTAAGACACTAAAGAGGAAAGGTAGGGACAAGAGAGGCTTTACGCTGGTGGAGCTTTTGGCAGTACTTGCGTTGCTTGCGATTATAGCAGCCATAGCGGTACCCAGGTTTAACGCAACTATTGCGGCTGCTAAGGAAAAGGCGGACAGGGCTACCGCTCAGCTGATAGCAAGGGCGGCTGAGCAAAAATGGATGGATGATGGGGGAAATGAATCAAAGGATTACACGGGTAAAGATTTGGCGGACAATGGGTATCTGAGAGAAAAACCGGAACCGCAGAGTACGGATACTTATGATGACTTCAAAGCAAGGGTGGATGAAGACGGAATATGCTATGAAGTGATTTATACAAGTAATTTAAGAGATGATAATAATAATTTATTGAGGGCTGACAACACAAAAACCTATTGATACGTTTCGTTTTTAAATGGGACAAGGGATCTGTCCCTTTGTCCCGGGAAAGGGTGGTATGGGGTACGCATTTGTATTTTTACTCGGGCTTATAGTTGGCAGTTTCTTAAACGTTTGCATATACAGGATACCTGCGGGGCAGTCGTTTGTTTACCCGCCCTCGCGGTGTACCTCTTGCGGCAGGAGGCTTATATGGTATCATATGGTACCTGTGGCAAGCTACGTTTTTCTAAAGGGGAAGTGTGGTTATTGCGGCGAAAGGATATCGCCGGTATACCCCGCCGTCGAGCTAACAAACGCGGTACTTTATTTAGCGGCGTTTCACCGGCTTGGCACCGGGGTATTATTTGTTAAGGATGCCGTACTAATATCACTGATGCTGGTTGCTTTATTTATAGATTTGAAAGAACAGATTATTCCCAACGGGCTGGTGGTATTCGGACTTGTGGCAGGGGTGGTCTTTACAATAATTGACGCCGGTCATTCCTTTACCAATGCAATGCTTGGCGTTGCGGCCGGGGGAGGTATTCTCCTCGCCATAGCCGTAATCTCTAGGGGCGGCATGGGGGGCGGTGACGTAAAGCTTATGGCTGTTGCTGGCCTATTCTTGGGGTGGAGGCTGACGCTGGCGGCGCTTTTCATGTCCTTTGTAACAGGTGGGTTCTTTGGTATCTTGATGCTGCTTACCGGGAAAAAGAAAAGGAAGGACACGGTGCCCTTTGGACCTTTTCTCGGCGGTTCGGTGGTCATCGCGGCGTTATACGGACAGCAGCTTATTTCCCTCTATCTAGCGATAATAGGAGGGGGGGTATCATGAAAACACACTGACGTGAGCGGTTTTACCCTTATAGAACTGTTGGTGGTACTACTTATAATTTCGATAGCCTATGCGGTGGCGGTACCCGGTGTTAAAGCAGTTCTGACCGGGGTGGAGGTTAATGCGGCAATTAGGGAACTGGTGACGGATATCCGGTATGCGCAGCAAATGGCTATAGGAGAAGGCAGGGTATACCGCATTATCTTTAATAAGCATATGAACCTGTATCGGGTGAGCTACACTAGCTATCCGATACAGGTAACGGTAAAACAGGTAGTGTATCCGGAGGGACTGACCCTTTTAGGCACAAGCTTCAATAATGATATGCTGAGCTTCAATGTTATGGGGGCACCCTCGGCCGCCGGTACGATAACCCTTAAGGATAATAGGGGCAAGGAGATAAGAGTTACTGTGCTGCCGGCAACCGGGAGGGTAAGGGTATATAGATGAGGTGGCGGTTTTGAAAGAAAGGCTTAAGCAAAATGAGGGTTTTACGCTGGTTGAAATACTGGTAGCCCTTGCGATACTGGGGATTCTAATCCCACCGGTTATTGGGCTTTTTACCGCCGCTTCGGCAAGCAATCTCCGGAGCGTCAGGAACACAGTAGCGCTGACGGTGGCAAGGGATATTATGGACAGGATTAAAGCGGGAGAAATAAACACCTCAAACCAGTACCAGGAGATAGAGTATTACAGGGAAAAACACCAAGTGGAGATATTTGTACCCGGCATACCATCGGGGGCGGGCAACGCCCTAGACTTGCTCAGGGTTTACGTAACGCCAAGGCAGGGTATGGACCCGCAGACAGAGGGGATAATGCTGGCGTCCTACGCTACCAATGTGTTCATCGACGAGATAGACACAACACAGCTTTATGACCCCGGTCCCGGAGGAGGCGGGTACGATGATGGTGTGCCCGGGCCGGGAGACGACAATGACCCGGATAAGCTGTGGTCGGATTACTATGAATATGTGTTAGGCCTCGAAACGATAGGTAGCAATCTAATGCCTACAGTAAGTGTACTTCCCCTTATTCTTTTGGACAAGCTAGATGGAATAGAAACGCTAAGGCAGGCGATGGAAGCAAGCTATTTAATCCTACATAAAGCAAAAAAACCGTATCCCCCAAAAGGCTATTTTTTAAGCTGGAGATATCTAAAAAACACGACAAAAGAGTATTACGGCTACAGTATACAACCGAACGATTATAAAAAGTATCAGCCCTACCAACCTAACAGTTAGGCGGTGCGCCAGAATGAAGCGCTTGCATAACAGCAAGGGTTTTTCCATAGCAGAACTCCTGATAGCCCTAGGCCTGTCAAGCCTTGTAATTACTATTGTATTCATGGTCTATTTTTCCGGGGCTAAGGCCTGGAGCAGGGCGGAAAACCAGGTGGAAGTACAGCAAAACCTCAGGGTAGCCATGAACACCCTGAGCGCCGAAGTGAGGAAGGCGGACCATTTTGCAATAGAAACGGGCAAACGGGGGATAGTACTAACCTACCAAGATGGGTCAAGTAAGACTTACAGGTTCCACCCGGCCTCCGGCGAGATAAGGATGTACCCAAGCGGTACAACGGTGGCAATGCATATTATGGACTGCAGGTTTTCTTACTCAAACCACCTTATAACCATAGAGATTACTACCAAAGCAATTGAGGGTATAGGGGAAAGGGATTATACCTTAAGCATAAACGCCAGAGGGAAAGAAAGCGATGGTTAAAAACAGGCAGGGGTCGGCCCTGGTAATGGTTATGGTCTATGCCCTTGTTTTGACGGTACTGGGCACTGCGATACTGAGCGTGGCGGCAAGCGAGTACAGGATGGAAATGGCGCACAGGAATGTGGTGAAGGCCTATTACATAGCCGAGGCGGGGATGGAAAAGGCCATATATGAAATAACTGAAATGGATACGATACTGCCCTATATCCTTGAGAATAAAGAATGGGAAATGGGGCCGGAGGACACTGGCCTTGTTGAACCGGGGGCGCAGGGAGATTATTCGGTAACGGTGGGATATATAGTACTATATGATAGGGTGCTGGACGGTGAGGGAGAAAACGTTGAGCTTATTAAAACCATATATGAAATAGAGCTAAAGTCGATGGCAATGTATAAGGCTGCGTCAGCTGGGCTGCAAGCAATAATACTGGTGGAGGATTACGAGGATGCCCGAGTGGATAACAAGGTGGAGGTCAATAAATGGAGGCAGATAAGGGGGGATGAAGGATGAAGATTAAAAACTATATGGAAGATGTGGTAATCCATCTGCTCTATACCATAGTAAAGGACAGGGAGGATATATGCAAATGTGAAAAATGCCTGAGCGATGTTGCAGCTATTGCGCTTAACAGGTTGAAGCCCCATTACGTGGTATCCGAAAAGGGCGAGGTATATTCGAAAGTATTGAATATGTCCATACAGTTTGAGGCGGATGCGACGACGGCCATCACCGAAGCGGTAGAAATAGTCAAAAAGAATCCAAGGCATCATAGGGAATAGATGGGGTGAAAAAATGCCGGTATTAAGAAACAGAGTATTGGGGCTGGATATTGGAAGCGAAAGCATCAAATGGGTTTTGTACAGTGGCGGAAAAAGGTACGTTCTATATGACTGGGGTATTTCAAATATATCGGCAGGCTGGGTCCGGGACGGTAGAATGGTTGATACTGCCGGTATCGCCTCCAAGATAAACGGGATATTAAAAGGCATCAAGGGCAAGGTATCAAGGGTATCGCTTTCTTTATTCTGCCCGGAAATGATAATAAGAACCATATACCTTCCTAAGCTGGTCCAAAAGGAACTGGACAGAGTAGTCAAGTATGAAATAGAGCAGCTGATACCGTCAGGCACCGGGGGGTACACGTCCGATTACATGGTGCTGGGAGAAGAAATGCGGGAGGGGGCAGTACAGCAAAAGGTTCTGATTGCGGCTCTACCATCGGCGATAGTCGGAGAATACATGGACCTTTTCTGGGACTTGAATCTAAAACCCCAGGTCTTTGATTTCCATGGAAACAGCGTATCCAGGGTAGTTAATATGCTTAAGAACAGCAATAAAGGCGAGCGGCAGCTGGTGGTAGATGCCGGAGCTTCTACAACCACCATTACATTTGTGGAGAACGGTGCACCCGTGTTTACAAGGCTTTTGCAAAAGGGCGGCGGCGAATTGACCCGCCCTTTTGCCAACACCTTTAACCTGTCTTTGGAGGACATTTTTCGTTCGGTTGAGTTTTATAAGTCAAGAAGCGGCAACGACTTAGATTCCGTTATAGTGGCGGGCGGAGGCAGCCGCCTGGAGGGCTTTGGCGGTTTTATTGCTACAAACCTGGGACTGGAGGAGGTTCTCATAGCAGAAGCGCTGCCGCCTCTGGCCAAGGGGCGGTTTTCTCCGGAGCAGGCTGTGGTATATATAAATGCACTGGGACTGGCCTTGGGGGAAGCCAAAGACAGGAACAAAAGTATAAACCTGCTTCCTGGGGATTACAGAGATATTAGCAAAAAGAGAAGAGCTAAAAGGATAAAGGTACTGGCGGGAATATTGGCAGGAGCCATAGCAGCCGGAGCGGTAATACTTCCTTTATACTATAGGGACAGCTTGAAAAGTATGAATACCGGCATACAGCACGAAATTGAAGGCTGGGCCAGGGTGATGGAACACCGGCAGACCAGGGAAGACCTAGAAAGGCTGCTGGCACAGCGGGAAGAAATGGCCAATTCGCTTCGTTCTATGGGGTTGGAATGGTCTACATTATTCGAGGAGATAGAGCGGTGCACCCCCTACGGAGTCCGGTTGGAATCCGTCAGCTATTCGAAGGACGGGACCATCGAAATTCATGGCATTGCCTCCGGCTATAACAGCGTGGCCCGCTTTGTAGTGGCACTAAGAAGTGCACAGAAAATTAAGGCTGCAGAACCGGTGAGCATTGTACTTTTCGGGGATGATGTTCACAGCTTTGAGGTTAGGTGCCGGGTGGGGGGTGAATAATATGGGAGTTAGGCTAAGCAAAAGAGAGAGATTTCTGGTTGCTTTGGTCGCTGTGGCAGGGCTTTTATTCATGTATCACCAGTACTTATTCTCACCGTTGCTTGATAATATTGGTGTACTTAGGGAAGAGGTTGAGGGAAACAAGGAAAGACTGAGGGATATAAAGGGTACCAATAACGATATTAATTTGCTGACGGCGAGCATTGATAAGCTCGAAACAAGGATAAGGGAACTGGAGATTCTGATTCCCCAAAGCTCGAGGACCCCGGAGATTGTAACCCATATGGAAGCCTTTTCCGAGGCTGCCGGGGTAAAACTGTTAAGCATCGATTTTAGTCCGGGTGTCCTGCCTGAAGGAGAAGAAAGGGATAACCAGGGGGAAAGGGGCTATTTGGAAATCCCGCTAGAAATCTATATATCCGGCACCTATGAGGGAGTTTTGGACTTCCTGGGAGAATTGGAGGCATCAGGTAGGCTGTACAACGTCGGTGGTTTTGACCTTTATCCAGCATATACGGAGGATAGCGGCAATATGGACATGATTATCCGCCTGAGTGCCTATTCACTGGCGCAGGGGGACGGGCCGAAGCCCCGGCCTGAAACCTATGAATTCAAGCAAGAGGACTACGGCAGAAGCAACCCCTTCGCTTTGGCAGTCGACTGAGGGAGCCGCCAGGGGTATATTGCAAAGGAACGACATTATGACAGGCGGGTTAAACCGGTCAAAGGGCCCGCCTGTTCCCTTTGGTTTGGTTGGTTAAAGCATTGACCATTGACAAATATTATATTTGTCAATATATTTAGACTTAAACGCAGCACCGGCTGAACTAAGTAAGGGGACAGGGTTTGACAGGGGAGATGCAGTGCTGGCGCTGGGCGGTGGCGTCACCGGAGACCTGGCCCGCCTCATTGGTGCAGTAAACACCACGGTTATTTTGGTTAGGTAGCCGAGACTGTAGGAAAATTTATAATAATGAAAAGGACGTGGCACAATGGAAACAAGGTTCGGACCCTCCGGAAACTCGCTGTCCTTCTACCAGCAGGGGCACAAATCGTCGGTGGAGGCTCCCAAGTGGCTGGCGGATATGGGGCTTAGTGCCTATGAGTACTCGTGTACCAAGGGTGTGAAGATAAAGAAGGATACGGCGGCAAGGATTGGCGACGAGGCGAATAAATACGACATTGCCCTCAGCATACACGCACCCTATTACATAAACCTTGCCAGCCCCGATTCAAAAAAGAGAGATAATTCGGTGAATTATATAATACAAAGCCTTGAGGCCGCACGGTGGATGGGTGCAAAAAGGGTGGTATTCCATCCGGGTGCCTGTAGCAATATGGACAGAGGCAGCGCCCTTGAACTGGCGCTGGATACCTTAAAGCGGGTGATAAACGAAGCGGATGATATGGGTTTGGGGGACATAGTGCTGTGTCCGGAGACGTTGGGCAAGCTAAATCAGCTGGGTAGCCTTGAGGAGGTGCTAAGGATGTGCCGGGTGGACGAACGGCTACTGCCTACCATAGACTTCGGTCACATCCACGCCTACACCGGGGGAGGCCTAAAAACCTATGAAGACTACAAAGCGGCGCTGGATACCATTGAAGAGGCCCTTGGTATGGAACGGTTAAAACACATGCACATACACTTTAGCAGGGTGGAGTTCACAAAGGGTGGCGAAAAAAAGCATTGGACCTTTGCGGATACGCAGTACGGACCCGAATTTAGGCCCCTTGCAAGGGCAATAATAGAAAAGGGACTTAAGCCCATTATTATTTGCGAATCAAGGGGCACCATGGCGGAGGATGCAAAGGAAATGAAAGAAATATACGAAAGCGTGATTAATGGGCGCTAATTTTGCTATTAATTGGACAAATAATATGGTAATATAGATAGGGAAAGCAATAAGTAAAAAATGGAAAATGCGTACAGGAGGAGTATGCTTGGAGAACAGGCTTGCTAAGGCAAAGGACCTGTTGCGGCGGGAAGGACTGGACGGGTTGCTGGTGCAAAGCCCCGCCAACAGGAGATACTTGAGCGGGTTTACCGGTACGGCAGGCAGCCTGCTCATAACCGAAGGAGAAAGCATCATACTGACCGATTTTCGGTATACCCGTCAGGCGAAGGAGCAGTGCGCCCTGTTCACGGCTACAGAGTACAAAAGCGATGTATGGGAAGCCCTAAGCGGTCTTCTGAAAGAGCATAGTATAAAAAGGATGGGGTTTGAGGACGGCTTTATTACATATAGGCAGTACCTCGACATGAAAAAAAGGCTTGAGGGAGCAGATACCGTCCCGGTAGGAGAAAGTTTAAACCTTCTAAGGATGGTAAAGGACGACAGCGAAATGCGCCTTATGAGGAAAGCGGCCGAAATATCCGAAAAGGCGCTGGAGTACGCCATGCCATTGATAAGACCGGGGACCACTGAGAGGGAGATTTCCAAAGCGCTTGTATCCTATATGATACAGGCTGGCTGCTCGGGCCCCGCCTTTGAGTTCATCGTTGCGTCAGGCTGGCGCTCTGCCATGCCCCACGGGGTCGCAAGTGACAAGGAAATAGAATACGGCGATTTTGTAACTATAGACTTTGGCGGCAAATACCAGGGCTACTGCTCGGATATGACCAGGACCTTTGTGGTGGGTAGATGCTCACCAAAACAGAAAGAAGTATATGACACGGTGCTTACCGCACAGCTTACAGCCATAGAGCGCTTAAGGGCCGGAATAACCGGACGGGAAGCCGATGAAGCGGCCAGAAGTTCAATAGAAAAGGCAGGATACGGACGATGCTTTGGCCACGGGCTGGGCCATGGCGTAGGCCTTAAGATACATGAAGCGCCGGCCCTCAGCCCGAGGGGGGATATAGTCCTTAAGCCCGGGATGGCGGTGACGGTAGAGCCGGGAGTTTACATAGAGGGTTTTGGAGGTGTCCGTATAGAGGATTTGGTAATAGTTAAAGAAAACGGGGTGGAAAATCTCAACAGCATGGGTAAAGAACTGATAGTTCTATAAATAGAGTTCTTAGCTTCAGAGTGAGGTTTAACAAACTCTGAAGCTAAGAGGCCATTATCTAGGGACTTAGCGCCACTTATATACCGTTTAAAAAAGCAAGAGGCATAGTGGCGGTTAGTCATTGGGCAAATAATACGCTTACCAGGAGGGATAGCAATGATTTTTGCAGGAGACTTTAAAAAAGGGATAACATTCGAGATGGACGGACAGGTGTACCAGGTGCTTGACTTTCAGCATGTAAAGCCCGGTAAGGGAGCGGCCTTTGTAAGAACAAAGTACAGGAACATAGTTACCGGCGCTACCCAGGAAAGGGCTTTCAACCCGTCCGACAAGTTTCCGAAGGCCCACATCGAAACAAAGGAGATGCAGTACCTGTACGATGACGGAGATTTGTATTATTTCATGGATACCGAGACCTATGAGCAGATTCCCCTTAGCAAGGAAAAGGTCGGGGATGCGATAATGTATGTAAGGCCCAACGATATGGCAACGGTAAGGTTTTTCAAGGGGGATGCCTTCTCGGTTGAACCGCCAAACTTTGTGACGTTGCAGGTTATTGAGACTGAGCCGGGCTTTAAGGGGGATACCGCTCAGAACGCGTTTAAACCGGCAAAGGTGGAAACAGGGGCTATAGTACAGGTGCCGCTGTTCGTGGAAAATGGTGAAGTAATAAGGATAGACACCAGAACCGGTGAGTATATGTCAAGGGTTTAGGGTAATAATAGGGATAGCCAATAAAAAGAAGGAGGTTGGTAAAATGAAATACCTGTACGAAAGAGTATCATATTTAAGGGGTCTCGCCGACGGACTGCAAATTAGCGAGGATACCAAGGAAGGAAAGCTGCTTATTCAGATTGTAGACGTTCTTGAGGAATTTGCAGACGCCGTGAATGAATTGGCCGAAGTCCATGACGAACTGGATGAATATGTGGAATGCATAGATGAAGACCTTGCCGATGTCGAAGAAGAGGTATTTGACGACCTCTACGATGACGACTATGACGACTATGACGAAGAAGAGGAATTCATCGAAGTGGAATGCCCCCACTGTGAACATACTGTATTTGTGGAAGAGGAAGTGCTGGAGGACGAGGACGCCGATATAATCTGTCCCAATTGTCATGAGCCCATATACCTTGACTTTGAAGATGAGGACGATGATGAGGACGACGACGAAGAGGACAGCTAAGCAAGCGCAAAAAAAGAACGGTGCAAATTGCACTGTTCTTTTTTTTACCCGGTTTTGGATAAAGTCGATTTGAGCCAGAGCTTGTCCCGGCCAGGCTTTTACCCAGGTGTGGGCATGGCAATAGGGGGCTGACGGACAAAAATTAAGCATATTGTTAGGGACATACAAATATTAATTATATAAGAGAGGGGGACAGGTCGGTAATGTATACTTATGAAAAACAAAGGCCCGTTATGGATGACAGGAGCGTTGCACAAAGCGGGGGCAAGGAAAGATACAGGGCCATATTCGACGCGGTGCCGGTAAATATCAGAAAAATGATAGGGGGGCTTACCCCGAAGGAAATGGACGATATTGAGGAATTCCGCCTTAAAGCCGGGGCGCCCTTTATCGTATACGGAAGAAATCAAAGCGCTTTTGTAACCCGGGACGGGAAGACCACCCTGGACAGGGCAAAGGCTTATACGGTTACCCCGGAGGATACCGAAAAGGCGTTGCAGCTTATGTGCGACTGTTCGGTGTATTCGATAATGGACGAACTTAGGGAAGGATATATAACAATAAGGGGAGGCCACAGGGTAGGGGTTGTAGGCAAGGTAGTAACCGAAGGGGGACGGGTCAAAACTATAAAGGAAATATCCGGGTTAAATATAAGGGTTTCCAGGCAGGTCATCGGCTGTGGAAGCAGCCTTATGCCGCACATTGTAAGGGGTAGGGAGGGCGTGTACAACACACTTATAATATCCCCACCCCAGTGCGGCAAGACCACCCTGCTGCGGGATATAATAAGGCAGCTCAGTGACGGGGTACCGGCCCTGGGTTTTTTTGGTGTAAAGGTAGGCGTGGTGGACGAGCGTTCTGAGCTGGCGGGGTGTTACAGGGGCATACCCCAGAACAGGGTCGGGATTAGGACTGATGTGCTGGATTCGTGTCCCAAGGCCCAGGGTATAATGATGCTTATAAGAGCAATGTCGCCGGCGGTTATTGCCACCGATGAGCTAGGCAGGGAAGAGGACCTTGCCGCCGTCCGGGAGGCGTTAAACGCCGGTGTAAATATTGTAACAACCGTCCACGGGTGGAACATGGAGGACGTACTTCGCAAACCGGTAATAGGAAAGCTCCTGTGTACCGGTGTTTTCGAAAGGGCGGTGGTTTTGAGCAGGCGAAGGGGGCCTGGAACGGTAGAGCAGGTTATTGATATGGACAACAAGCAAACCATTAGAGGTAATTGGGGGAGCTTAGCATGATGATTAAGCTGATCGGCTGCCTGATAATAATGGCATGTTCTACCTCCGGCGGGTACCTTTTAGCCGCCGGGTATACTAGAAGGGTTAGGGAACTGCGGATATTCCAGCATGCCCTTCAGGCTTTGGAAAGCGAGATACTGTTCACATCGACACCGCTACCCCAGGCAGTATCAAGGATGACCAGGAGGCTGGAAAGGCCGGTGAATAGAGTGTTCGATCTGTTTGGGCATATTCTTGAGCAAAGGGATGGTCATACCGCCGACGAGGCTTGGAATATGGCGATTGACAGGACACGGGATTTATTGTGCCTGGACTATGAAGATATTGACATAGTACGAGGTTTTGGAAAAAACTTAGGTTCCACCGATAAGGAAAATCAGGAAAAGACCTTCCGGTTGGTAAAGTACCAGCTGGAAGAACAGCTTAAAAAGGCGGAGGAAATGCGCAGAAAGAACGAAAAACTCTGCAAAAACCTGGGATTTTTATTGGGTGCCGCCCTTGTAATACTTCTAGTCTGAGAGGAGAGAGTGGGTATGGATGTCAATATAATATTCAAGATAGGGGCCATCGGCATTCTGGTAGCGGCTTTGTATATGGTGATAAAAAGCACCGGCAGGGAAGACCTGGCCCTTATGGCAGCCCTGGGCGGGTTGGTGGTGGTACTTATGATGGTTATACAGATGATAGGCGAGCTTTTTGAAAATGTAAGGTCCATGTTTCAGCTCTACTAACGAGGCGAAAATGCCCCAACCTCTTAGATGGTGGGTACAACTTAATTATACTAACTGTGGGCATGTCCCCCGCTTCGTTGAAACGCGAATATACAAGAAACTTTTTACAGGCTAAAATTTTCTACCGATGCGTTTTAAAGGATGGGATTAAAGTTGGAAATAATCCAGATTGTAGCGATAGGCATTATAGCCGTGGTGATGGCGGTGCTTATCAGGCAGCACAGGCCGGAATTAGCGCTACAAATAAGTGTCGTAACGGGTTTAATGATATTTCTGACGGTGATTTTTAAGCTTGCTTCAGTTCTGGAGGAACTGCAAAGCTTCACCAGCAGGATAAATATTGACATTGCGTATATATCCACCATTTTCAGGATAGTAGGCATTGCATACATTGCCGAGTTTGGAGCACAAGTTTGCAAGGATGCCGGGGAAAACTCCATAGCTTCCAAGATTGAGCTTGCGGGAAAGGTTATAATACTTGTGCTGGCGGTGCCAATCCTTATGGCTCTTATGGAACTTATAATTCAAATAATCCCATGAGGGAGGCAGTCTATTGATTAAAAATACGGTATCGCTGTTGCTTGCTGTTGCATTCGCCATTCTTCCCCAATTATGCGAGGGAGCTGCCGCAGAAAGCAAAAACCCCATGGAGGGACTAATAGAACAGCAGGTGGAAAACCTAAACCTTGGAGATGTACAGCGTGTACTCGAAAGCCTGAACCGGGAAGTGGAGGACTACATGCCGTCAATAAACGCCACTCGCCTGGTAAAGGGGCTGGTCAGGGGTGATGTGGGCCTATCCCCGTCGGAGGTGTTAACCGGTATGGGCAGGTATCTTTTTGCCCAGGTGCTGGCGAACATAAATCTTTTGGCAAAGCTGGTGGTGCTTTCCATCGCTAATGCGATACTTTGCAATATCCAGGATTCCTTTGGCAACGGCACCGTAAGCGAACTGGCCCGGATAACCTGTATGCTGGTGCTTACCGCCATCGCAGTACAAAGTTTCTGGGCAGCCCTTAAGGTAGGCTCTGCAACCATTGACAGCATGGTTGTCTTTATGCAGGTGTTTCTACCAACTCTATTAGCCCTGCTTGCGGTTATGGGGGGGATAACCTCAATGGCGCTGTTGCAGCCTGTTTTGGCTGTATCAATAGGCTTTTTCAGCACGTTGTTCAAGGATATACTGCTACCTGTCATATTTTTTTCCGCAATACTTGCCATAGTAAACAATATATCTGAAAAATTTCACCTGTCAAAACTTGCGTCCCTTCTAAAACAGGGATGCGTGGTTTTGATAGGCCTTGTTCTTACGGTATTTATAGGCATAATGACCATCCAAGGGGTGACCGCCGCCACAGTGGATGGAGTATCCATAAGGACCGCCAAATTTGCGGCGGATAATTTCGTACCAATAGTGGGTGGTTTCTTCTCGGATGCGGTGGATACGATAGTAGGATGCTCACTTCTTATCAAAAACGCCGTTGGGGCCTTCGGGCTTATAGCCCTGTTTACAATAATTGCCTTCCCGGTACTTAAGATAATATCCCTTGTGGTGATATACAAGGTTTGTGCGGCGGTAATCGAACCGGTGGCCGAAGGGCAGCTGGTCCGGTGTCTGAATGAGATGGCGGGTAGCCTCTTACTCCTGTTTGCCACGGTGGCGTCGGTGGCTCTTATGTTTTTTATATCAGTTACCATTATAATAGGGGCGGGGAATGCCGCGCTAATGATGAGGTAGGTGTGGGGTATGGGGTTTTTGAGGGACTGGGTTATAAATATAGTTCTTACTATGATATTCGTCACCATCGTGGAGATAATGATGCCCGGGGGCAGTACGAGAAAGTATATAGGCCTGGTAATTGGACTTATGGTGATGTTTGTAATAATAAGCCCCTTTGTAACAATTATGGCGGGTGACTTCGACCTGGGCCAGAGCGTATTTGAAGTATCAAGGTCAATACAGCTAAGGGATGTAAGCCTTAAAGTGAATAAGCTGGAACAGGGCAACCGGGAGGGTATTGTAAAGCTTTACAAGGGAAACCTGGAGGAGCAGATAAAGGGGGATTTACAAAACAGCGGCCTGGACGGGGAGTTTTATGTGGAGGTTGAAATAGATGAGCAGTACGATAAGGAGTACTTCGGAAGTATAACCGGCATAAGGGTGGTGATACAGGACGGGGCGGAACATGGGCCCTCCGAAGGGATTAAGAAGGTTGAAAAGGTAGTGGTGCAGGTGGATACGGGCGATGGGGGGACGCAGGAAGGGGGCGGTAGCCAGTACCGGGAGGTGGCGGAATATCTTGCCCGCACGTATAACGTACCTCAGTATAGGATAGACATAGTAGTACCTTAGTAGCAAAGATAAGGGGGATAGGCCTTATGGACTTTGGCTCAATCAAGGAGAGACTGTACAATTTAGGGATAAAAAAGACGGTCCAGAACCTTTTAATTGTGGCGCTTGTGGCCGCTATAATGGTTATTTCGACTAGTACTTTTTTCAGCAAGGATAGAGAGAATAGAAATAGTATTGAGACAACAGACATACAATTAAATAGGCAATCCATTTCCGCAGCCACCTATGAGGAACAACTGGAGTATAAGTTAAAGGGTATACTCCAGCAGATATCCGGTGTAGGTGAGGTGTCGGTGATGGTAACGCTAAAATCTGGTAAGGAGGTTATCCCGGCGTTTAACACAGTGGAAACCGGCAGTGAGACCGATGAAAGGGACGGTGCCGGTGGAACAAGAACAGTTAAACAAAGCAGCACGGATAAGAGGGTAGCTTCAAACAGCGGCAGCCTTGCGTCGGACCAGCCGCTCATAGTGAAAGAGGTAATGCCGGAGGTGCAGGGAATAATCGTAGTGGCGGAGGGCGCCGAAAGCCCCGAAGTGATGGAGCGGCTCACCGAAGCGGTGCAGACGGTGATGGGGGTACCGGCGTTCAGGGTGAAGGTTTATCCTATGTAGTTTAGAAAAATGGGAGGTAGGGTGATATGATGGTATTAAGGAGAAAGACAGTGGTGCTGTCGTTTTTGGTGTTGATGCTTATTGTTGTTGCGGTGGTTAATCACAATCTGGAAAGCAAACTGGCCAGCGAAGACAGCCTGACCTTTGTGGGGGGGGACGGCCGCTTTGATTGGGAGATACCGGAGCCGGAGGGGGAACTGGCAATGGATAGCGAGGACACCGGAAGTATAGAGATTGAAGAGGGCGTGGAAACAAGTGCAGCTAATCTGGCGGCGTCAAGCTTTTTCATCCAGTCGCGGCTTGACAGAAACAAAAACAGGAGCTTCTACATAGAGACGCTAAATGGAATAGTGGCGGACCCGAACATCGATACAAGCGTCAAGGAAATGGCCCAGTCCGAGATGATTATGCTCATCAAAAAAAGCGAGACCGAGAGTATAATAGAAAACCTCATTAAGGCGAAGGGGTTCAAGGATGTCCTGGCCATTATGGGCGAGGATTCGGTCAATATTGTTGTAAATTCTGAGAAGCTTACCGAGGCCCAGGTGGCCCAGATTAAGGACATAGTCTCCCGGGAGGCGGACGTGAAAACAGACAACATTAAGATAATGGAAAAGCAATAGAATTATTTGTAAAGGACAAATCCATTTGGTATAATTGATTATATAATTAAAAAATTTGTTGGAGGTGAAAATTTGTCGGATAATATTAAAGGGAATCCAGAGGAACTTGGCACCGTAAAGATTTCCGATGATGTTGTTTCCATTATATCGGGCCTGGCAGCAACCGAGGTTAAGGGGGTTGCCGGGATGAGTGGCGGTATAGCCGGGGGCATTGCCGAGCTTCTGGGTAGGAAGAACCAGTCCAAGGGCGTAAAGGTTACCATTGGCGAGAAGCAAGTCAACATAGACCTGTATGTGGTTATGGAATACGGTGTAAAGATACCCGATGTGGCATGGGAGATTCAGGAGAAGGTAAAAAAAGCGGTGGAAACCATGACAGGTTTAAACGTCATTGAGGTGAATATTCACGTCCAGGGAGTGACTATGGATAAGGCAGAGGATGAAGAGGTCGAGGAAAAATAAAGATTGCGGCGTGTAATTAACCTCCTTTCCGGGAGGTTTGTTCTTTAATGCAAAACCGGTGGACAAACTGTTTTTCAAATAGGGCTATAGCGTCGCATAGGAAGAATGGCGGGTTTACTGGTTATAATATATACAACGCACTAATAGTATTGCAATCCATTATTTGTCGCTTAAGAGGGCGAAGCCCGAAGAATCTGACTATGTCATTCTTAAGCGCAGTGAAGAATCCGGCTATGCCGTTCTGAACGTAGTGAAGAATCTTTGGGGATAGGCACAAGGTCCTTCGCTATCGCAAGATCCTTCGTTTCACTCAGGATGACAGGGAGGTCACCCAGGATGACACACTACGAGGTGTAAATTATTAAATGCGTTATATATAGATTTAAATGTGCAGAGAAGGACACAGACGGGAGGTTTGACGGATGAGCAGAAAAAGGGCCAGGGAGCTGGCGGTTCAGTTTCTTTTTCAGATGCAGCTGCGTAAGGAGGAGCATACCGGCTTGATGGAGGATTTTTTGGAGGACTATCCTATGCAGGAAGAGGATATGAGGTTCTTCAGAGAGAATATTGAGGGAACGGTGCAAAACCTTCGCGAGATAGACGCGCTTATTTCGGGAAAGCTTAAGAACTGGACATTAGACAGGATACCGGGGGTTGACCTTGCTGTTCTTCGCAATGCCATATACGAGATAATGTACAGGGATGATATACCGATAAAAGTATCCATAAACGAAGCGGTAGACCTGGCCAAAAAATTCAGCGATGTGGATTCCGGGGTATTCGTAAACGGTATTTTAGGGAACATAGTGCGGGAACACGACATGCAGTAGGTGAAATTATGGATGCATACATAGGATTTGATACCAGCTGCTATACCACATCGGTGGCGGTGGTGGATTCCGAGGGAAGGCTGGTTTCGGACCACCGGAGGGGCCTTACGGTAAAAAAGGGCGGGCGGGGCCTGCGCCAGTCGGAAGGGGTATTCCAGCATATAAAGAACCTTGGGGGTTTAAGCCGAAGCGGGGACTGTTTTACTGTTGGTTTAAACCCGGCTGCTGTGGCGGCATCGGCTAAACCAAGGCCGGTGGAGGGTTCGTATATGCCGGTATTTACGGTAGGCGAAAACACTGCCCGTATAGCCGCAGCGGTGGCGGGGGTACCTTTTTTCGCGACAACCCATCAGGAGAATCACCTGATGGCGGGCCTGTGGTCGGCGGGAGGGCCGCCGTCAATGCGGTTTCTGACGGTTCACCTTTCCGGCGGCACAACGGAGCTTTTGGACACCGTAAGGGAAGGAGCAGAGTTTGGGGTAAAAATAGTGGGCGGTACAAAGGATATAAGCGCCGGTCAGTTTGTGGACCGGGTGGGCGTGGCGATGGGTCTTCCGTTTCCCTGCGGACCGTATCTTGAAAAGCTGGCCGACGGGGCCGTGAACACAGCCCAGCCCATGAGTTTACAGTGTTTTACCGAGGGCGCGGATATTAGCTTTTCCGGGCCGGAGACCGCTGCAACGCGACTTTTAGAGTCGGGAGGGGACAAAGCCAGTATCGCCCTTGGCGTGTTCACATGTATCGCCCGGGGCCTTGGAAGGATAATAGACGCCGCGTGCGAGCAACTGGGACTACAGGATGTGCTATTGGTGGGCGGGGTATGCTGCAATAGGTACATAAGAGAATACCTTGAGGCAAACCTTAAAAACAACCTGTATTTTCCAAAGGCAAAGTACTGCAGTGATAATGCGGTGGGCGCGGCACTTATAGCACTTGAAAAGCATAGGGAAATGAAAGGCATATAGATAAAAGGGTGATTATTATATGGAGATAAGGGCACTATCGGTGAGCGAGGTCAACGGCTATATTAAGAAAGCTCTAAGTACCGACCCGATTTTGTCGGGGGTCACGGTAAAGGGCGAAATATCCAACTGTAAGCTGCACAGCTCTGGGCATCTTTACTTCTCGTTAAAGGACAGCAGTAGCCGTCTGCGCTGTGTTATGTTCAGGGAGGCGGCAAGCAGTCTGTCCTTTATGCCGTCAGAGGGAATGAAGGTGCTGGCAAAGGGTGGGATTTCCGTCTACGAAAGGGACGGCCAGTACCAGCTTTATGTGAGGGATATGTCCCAGGATGGTCTGGGGGAGTTGTATGAAGCCTTTGAAAGGTTAAAGAAATCACTGGAACTAAAGGGGTACTTTGACGAGGCCAATAAAAAGAAACTGCCCCTTATACCTCGACGGATTGGGGTTGTTACCTCCGCCGAGGGTGCGGCGGTAAGGGATATAATTACCACGATAAACCGTCGATGGGGCAAGGCGGAAATTCTAATTTATAATTCCCTTGTACAGGGGGACAGGGCCCCGGAGCAGATATGCCGTGGAATACAGTATTTCAATAGAACCGAGCCGGTGGACGTAATAATAATAGGCAGGGGCGGCGGTTCCATTGAAGAACTTTGGGCCTTTAACGACGAAGGTGTAGCCCGGGCAATATTCGAATCGCACATACCCATTGTCTCGGCGGTGGGACACCAGACCGATTTCACCATAGCGGATTTTGTCGCGGACCTTAGGGCACCCACGCCTACCGCAGCGGGGGAACTGGTGGTGCCGGAGCTTAGGCAGGTTTATGCAAGGCTTACCGAGGCCCGGGGCAGGATAAGTACTGCGGTGGAAAAACGGATAAGGTTTGAAAGGCTTAATCTGGACCGTATAAGAGACAGCTACGCTTTCCGCCAGCCGCTGGACAGGATAACTCAGCTGGGGCAACGGGCCGACGAAGGCCAGGAAAGGCTGATAAGGGCCTTCGGGGTTTATATAAAAAACCGCAGGCAAACCCTCGATAAAAAAGCGGCGGTGCTGGAGGGTTTAAGTCCCTTGGCGGTGTTGGATAGGGGGTACGCGGTGGTACGTGATACGCACACCGGAAAAACGGTAAAATCGGTGGCGGAGGCCGGAAAGGATAGCCGGTTGAATGTGCTGCTTAAGGATGGAAACATAAACGTTAGGGTATTGGAGGTCAAAAGGGGGTAGGGTTTTGTATGGAAAGAGAGCTTAGTTTTGAAGAGGCAATGGACAGAATGGAGGAAATAATAGCTCTGCTAGAGGACGGGGAACTGGCCATTGATAAATCCCTGGAGGTCTTTGAAGAGGGGATAAGGCTTTATCGATACCTCACTCAAAAGCTGGAGAGGGTGGAGGGAAGGGTTAAGTTAATAATGGAGGACAAGGATGGTGCGGTGGATAAATCCGACTTTGAGCCGAAAGGGGGCCGGGAACTTGAGTTTTAAGAGGTGCCTGGGCGAAAAGAGGCTACAGGTGGACCGTTTCCTGCAAAAGTATCTGGAGAGCAAAGGTGGGGTGCCCGAAACCCTGTACAGGGCAATGGAGTACAGTTTATTTGCTGGCGGGAAAAGGTTAAGGCCGATACTACTATTATCCGGTTGCGAACTGTGCGGAGGAGACCCGCTCCAAGCAATGCCGCTGGCCTGTGCGGTAGAAATGATACATACCTATTCGCTGATACATGATGACTTGCCGGCCATGGACAACGACGATTTCAGGAGGGGCAAGCCGACAAATCACAGGGTCTTTGGTGAGGGCATCGCAGTCCTTGCAGGAGATGGCCTGCTGAACTCTGCCTTTGAGCTTATGCTGGGTATAAGGCCCCTTGATGGAGGTAGACTTGAGGCAGTGCGGGTGATAGCTGAGGCTGCCGGAGTATCTGGGATGATTGGGGGACAGGTACTGGACCTTGAATACGAGGGAAAAGAGATACAACTGGAAGATTTAAAGAAAATGCACAGCAAAAAAACCGGTGAGCTGATAAGTGGTGCAATTTTGGCGGGCGCTTTGGCCGCCGGATGTAGCGGAAACAAGCTGCAAAGCATACGGAACTTTGGCCAAAGCCTTGGTCTTGCATTTCAGATACGGGATGACATACTGGACGTAATAGGTGACCGGGAAGTATTGGGAAAAGATACCGGTAGCGATTCCTCGGGTAACAAATCTACTTATGTTTCGCTGCTCGGGCTGGAGGAGGCCAAAGCAGCGGTTGGGAGGCTGGCGGCCGAGGCTAAGGAAAACCTTGCCGGGTTTGGCAACAGAGCCGGTTTTCTGGTTTGGCTGACCGATTACCTTGTGGACAGAGAATTTTGAACAAGGGGGAGGGCGTTTGGGCTTTTTTTCTCGGATACTGGAAAATAGGGTTCTGATAATCGCACTTGTATCCTGGACAGTGGCACAGGTGGGCAAGGTTTTTTTTGAAATATGGCTTAACAAAAAAGTTGACTTCAAGCGTTTTGTCGGCTCCGGGGGCATGCCAAGCTCCCATTCCGCCTTCGTGATGGCTTTGTCAACAAGCATCGGAAGGCTTCAGGGCTGGGATTCGCCACTTTTTGCGATAGCCATATCCTATGCCTTTGTAGTGATGTACGATGCAGCCGGTGTGCGAAGGGCTGCGGGAAAACAAGCGGAGATACTCAACATAATTCTTAAGGATGTGATAGAGCACAAAGTGCTCAAGGAAGAAAGGTTGAAGGAGCTAATAGGCCATACGCCGGTTGAAGTCATTATTGGTGCCATTTTAGGGGTTATTATAGCTAATATTATGGTATAACGATATTTGAAGACCGGTTGCTTGCGTGTTATAATAAACCGAATAGCTGGTGGCGCAGTATTCTAGTCAGATGTTTCGCTTCTGAGGGCGGGGCTAAAAATCCGTCAAAGGGCACATCGATGAAGTTCCTTGGATTGGCTTTCGACGCCCAGTCGGGGGCCTCTTCAGGGAGTAAAGAGGCCGGGGCCATCTCCAATGGCATGCAGACGTTCACCCTCCCTCTGCGGAGACCCAAGACCAATAAAAGGTTTGGGAATAACCTGCACA
>LSQX01226705.1_pt2 | contig 28254 bp, 20 predicted proteins | sample 654561 | NCBI WGS metagenome assembly LSQX01 (sample SAMN04489861, study PRJNA283612) | anaerobic digester metagenome | isolation source: 4 biogas reactors fed with cattle manure at either 37C or 55C with and... | place: Denmark: Kongens Lyngby | collected 2014
GCCACATATGTGCTCGATTCCAGATCGCGCCAGGGTTTTTGGCCCGCAACCGGGTGTTGGGTAAAGATAACGCCCACCTTGATTTCATGGGTCCGGGCGGTGCCGTCGGGCTGCCGGCCTTTACGCCCTTTCAATTCGTTGCGCCGCAATGGGGCGCCGGTGCCGTCCACCGCAATATAGACCCGGGGCGGCTTGGCTTCTCCAGAGGGATGTCCGGCACGAAGAAACTCTTCCAGTTGCGGACCAATCCATTCGGCGAGCCGCGGGAACTGGCGGCCATCCACCTGCAGGCCGGTATAGGCGCAAAAGGAATTTGCCGCGCGCTGAAAAGGCAACTCGGCAGCCGCCCGTCCAATCAAAGCCGCCACGCCCGGAGTGTAGCCGTCGATCAGGCCCAGTGCTTCATCCAGCGGGAAACGGCCGCGGCCATCCTTGGAGCAGTGGTAATAGTTGCGTACGACTGGGACCGGCCCAAACAAGGTCTGAATGATGCGCTTTTGGGAGCTGATACGGCGTTCGCCCGGCTCGGTCCGGTCCCCCGGCACGCGCAAATCAGGCAACTTCAGCAACCAACCAAGGACATCGCGGCACAACTGTTGGGACGAGTCGCGCAGCCCGTGCTCCAACCAGGTAATATCCCCCAGCTCCTTCGCCTGCAGCGTGTCGGCTGCCGCATCTACAAACTGGTGGAACTCCTGCGCCCACTCATCTATGAGCGTGTGTGCTTTTTTTTTACGTTTGCACCGGGGCGCCAGACCTCCGCCTCCCGCTGCGCCACGTATTGCTCAACCAACTCCATGAACTGAGCATAGCCCTGAGTCCCTTGGCGAACGGTTTTGACCATGTCAGCGGGAATATGCCGTGTTTCATTGCGCCCGTTGCGCCAGCGTTGCAACTTGAGGCCGGTCACCCGGCCGCCTTGGCGACGCTCAGAAACCTTGCCTTGAATCATCACGGGGATTTGCCCCATTTGCGCCAGAATCTCCTGGCCTCGACGGTTTGGATGGGATCGTGTCTTCATGGCCTAGTAATATAGGCTATAGTCGCGCGGACTGCAAGCCTATTTTGCGTTTCGCGCAAAAATCTGTCCTACACCCGAAGATGGGCGATCGGCATCGTTGTGTTATTCTGATGGCATGAGTTTTTCACTTTCCGCCATCCCTCGTTGGTGCTGTTCCGGCCGCCGCCGCAAGCACGCCCTCATCCTAACCTTGCCGGTCATCCTCGGGCTGTTCATCATTTCCCCGCTGCGCGCGGAGGGCGAACAGGCCTCACGCCCCCAAGTGCCCGATAGCGTCATCCAGCTCATGGAAGCTATCGAACGCCTGCCGTCCGACGATCCCGTGCCTCTCGGCACCCAGGGCTACGGCCGCTATCAAACCCAAAAGGAGCACTGGCTGGTCTGGCTCAACCCCGACGCGGGCGATGCCCCCCATCTGCGCAAGGGCACGACCACCCGGGAGGCCCATCATGTGTACAATCAAATCGTCGAGCCCAAGATGCTCTTGTGGCTCATCTCCGCCTGCGGGGTGGACCCCGCTCTGGTGCGGGCCGCGACCGAAGCCGCCGAGACTCGAACCGGCCTGGCAAGCAAATCAGCCGCCATCCGCCAGCATGTGCCTTGGAGCGTGGTCGAAGCCGCGCTGGAAGCCTATCCCCAATAGGTGCCCTCCCCATCCGCCCCGGATCCAAGCCAAGTATCTCAACCCGACCGAAATACACTGGATTGCACCATCGCCTTGTGTATCATGCAGCCGATGTCGTGCCTTGAAATATCGAGGCGAGACGCAGGTTGAGATGTTGAAAACTTTCAGCAGGATGAACATGGTTCGGCGGATCGGGATTCTGGGTCTGTTGCTGATCCAATGCGCCCTGCTGGCGGGCGCGGCCAGTGCCTGGTGGGCCTATCGGCATAATACCCTTTTTGCCTACGGACGCTGGATCAGCGGCAAGGACACCGGCAAGTTCGTATTCTATTCCTACGATTTTCTGTTCCAGCCCATCAAGAACTCCTCCGTCAACCTGACGGGCAACATGGGCTTCCAGGAAATTCTTTACGCGAAAAAGGAGAGGCCTAATCGCGCGCTGGACCGCTTGCGCGCAGAAATGCACATCGATGCGGGCGCTTATGTATGGATCGAGCTGCGCAAGGAGAATATGCGCCTGTTGGGCTGCCGCCTTTCACGCAACGGCAACTATCCGAGCGGGTTTTACCTCTTCAATGAACACGGCCACATGGTCGAGCATACTCCGTTTGCCGCCGGACCACCCGACCTTCAAGAGCATTGGAATCGGGTGGATCTGCGGCGCGACGACGGGCAATGGACGCTCTATCTCAACGGCATCCAATATGGTCAGGTGGCCGATCCCCCCCTGCAAGGGGGCTATGTCGGTTTTCGGGGTTCCGGCAGCACTCAGGGTCAGGTGCTGCTCAAGAGCGCCACCATGACCTGGCACGACCCGGAATATCCCAGCCGAACCTGGTCGCACCACCACAAATTCACCTCTCGACGCGTGGCCCGCAAAGTGTACGGCCTGGCCTTTTTGTTCGCCGTTCTGGTGTTGGGGGCCAGACGCTGGCGCGACGACATTCTGGCCGGGTTTCTCGCGCCTGAACGGCGGGCTTTGTTCAAGCATATCGAGGCGGTCAGCCTGACCGTCCTGCTGGTTATCCTGCTTTTGATTCCGCCTCACCGAACCGGACTGCAATTTTCGATTTGGGTGCTGGTGGCGGAACTTGTATCGCTGATTACTCTGGCCGGGCTGCGCCGGGGGGCGCCCGCCCCGGCCTATCAGCGGCCGATCCACGCAGGCTGGCTCTACGGCCTGACTCTCCTCGTGGTCAGCGGTCTGGCATTCGCCCTGAACGACGAGGCCCTGGGACGGCCGCGCGACTTGTCGGCGGTCCGTATGGCCGGCTATCACCCCAACGCCTTTTTGCTGCAACCGGCCGACACCCACTCCGCCGCGCCCTCCGAGGCTACGCGCCCGGTCACCGTCGCCCCGGGAGCTCCCTGGTGGGCTGCTGCGGGCGCCTATCGCGAGCAAACCATCACGGCCGAAGTGGTCATGCCAACCAACAGCACGCTGGATGTCGTCTTCCAGCAGCAGTCCTATAAGACCCTCGGCGACCCGCAGGGCGAAAGCCTCCCGCTGCAACGGCATCTGCTGCGACTGACCACCCGGGAGGATGTGCCCATGGGTCTGGCCCTGCGGACTGGCAACCGACCGGCACCCTTCCTGCGCATCAAAGGAACCGTTTTGCCCGACCAACCCAATCAGCTTGAAATCCGCTCCGACCAGGACGGCATTTGCGTCATCTTGAATGGGCAGAAAACCCGGGTGGCCCAACTCAAGCCGCTCGGCTTTGGCGAAACCGGTTTCATGGCCTACGATGCGCCTGTTACCCTGCGTTGGGCCCGCGTGGAAGCCACCCGTTCCGAAAGCATGCGCGAAAGCGCTCTGCGCTGGGGCGGAGCGGTCTGGCCCATCTTGGCCGCGCTGGCTTTTTGGCTTCTGATGCGCACCGGCGCCAGAACCAACCTGCGCGATGCCTTCGCCCTGCAATGGGCCGCGCTCTATCCGCTGCTGTTTTATCTGGCCATTGCCTTGTGGCTGGGCCGCGACGATCTGGACTATCTCGTGCGCGAGCGGCAACTCTGGCTCGATGGAGCGCTGCTGGGCTCGGCTGTCGCCCTGCTGACGCCCCTCGGCTTATGGGGCGGACGCCGCGCCGCCCTGCGCTTCAATGTGGCCGCCCTGCTCGTGGTGCTGGCCCTCGCCGCCCTCGCCTGGGACCTGCTGCCCGACAACAGCAACATCAAACTGAAATTTGCCCAGGATGCGGTCGCACCGGGCGACATCATTTCGGATCACCGTGGCAAGGAACGGCCCTGGTACACCAGCAACCGCACCATCGGCGCCAACACCTATCCCTGGCACCAGCAATTCGGCGGCAACTCCATCGTCATGCCCAAGCCGACGGGCGAAATCCGCGTGTTCATCATGGGCGGCAGCCAAGCCTGGGGATCCGGGGCCGCCAGCTCCGCGGAAACCTTTGGCGAACTCCTTGAATGGCACTGCGCCCGCAAAGGACTGCCCGCCAAGATGTACAATGCCGCGGTCAACGGCGCGGGCCTGACCAAAGTGCTCGAATATTATCGCCAACTCGTGCGCAACTTTGCACCGGACATTCTCATCGCCGATCTCGGCCTCAACGATAGCGCCGCCCTGCGGCAGATTCGCAGCCCCGAGCGGCGCGACGAACACGCTCAGGCACTGCTCGCGGGCTTCCAGGAACTGCTCGAACTATGCCGGGAAGATGCGGTGGATGTGGTGTTGTGCCTCGAGCCCATGTGCGTCGAGCTGCCACTGCGCCCCCACTCCGACCTCTATGAGGGCCTGGAGGCGTTGGCGCGGGAATATGGCGCCACCCTGGTCAAGCCGATGTCCATCACGCGCACGAAGGAAAAGGATCACCTTGTCTGGTGGGATACCGCCCACTTTGCCCCCTACGGCCACCACCTGCTGGCCAATCTGCTGGAACCGGCCGTGGAGCCGCTGGTCCGCCGGCGCGTGGATGCGGCGATTGCGCAAACGCCTGCCGACTGATCCCGCGCTTGCCGCGGCTTACGACGCGCCGCCCACCGCCGGATCATCGGCGTTCGCAAGCTGGCCGTTTGAACCGCTCACGCGTTCCCCCATTTGAATCACCATGCCGGTCAGGCCCAGCAGAATGATTTTGGCCCGCAGCAGCAGTCCCATGGCCAGGGTCAGCTCGCCCGACACGCCGATCAGGCCGAAATACCAGACATAAGAACCCTCGGCGATCCCCAGATTGCCCAAGCTGATGGGGATCATGCCGACCAACATGGCCACCGGCAGGATCGCGGCAATTCCGCCGACCGACGGACAAAAACCGAAAGCCAGATAACCCAGCAGCACGTTGCCCACGACCATGGCATAGTGCAGCACGGTCAGTCCCATCACGCCGGCCGCCACCCGTGGCTGCCGCTGAAAGAGCGCCAGCGCCTCATCCGCCTTGCCGCCCAGCGTCTCCACCTTCCCCGCCAAACGCTCCCACAGGGCCGCCATGCGGCCGGGGCGATCCGCCCGCAGCCAGCGGCGCGCCACACCCGCCAACCTGACCCGCCCGTTTGAACGCGCGGCCTGCCGCCCGAAAACCATCACCGCCACCAGCCCCGCCAGAAGTCCCCCCGCCATCAGCATGACCGGCCAGACGGTCGGGTGCGGCCAGAACTCTTGGAAGGCAAAGGGCAGGGTAATCCCCAAAGTCAGCAGCACCAGGCTCCCCGTGAACCGTTCAATGAAAACGCTGATCAGCGCCGCGCTGCCCGACCCGCACTGACGCCCGGCCAGCCAGGCCCGGGCCACGTCGCCCCCCACGTTCGAGGGCAGCAGATTGGAATAGAAATAGCCGATAAAATACCAGCGGAACAGACTGCGCAACGTCAGAGGGTTGCCCTGCATCTTCAGAATATACCACCATTTCCAGGCGCTGGCCGCCACCATCAGATAGGAAAAGACGACACTGGCCGCCAGATAGCCCGCATGAACCTTGCGGGCCTGGGCCAGCAAATCGTTCATGTCGAGCGTGAACGCCAGCATGGCGATGAACCCCAGGCTGACAGCCACTTTCAGAATGAGCGACCAACGCTTCATGGGGCGTCCGCCACGGCCTCCGTGTCGGCGTGCAGATCAATCCCGTGGAGCTTCATGTCATGCGCGCGGCTGTAATGGAAGCGGAGCACAAAGGGCCGGTTGTCGGCGATGTGAAATTCAAGGCGCGCGGGCTGTCCCGCCACAACGCTCGTGCTGGCCAGGGTGTTGACAGTCCCCAGGCGGGCCGTCAGCCCGCCGAGCACGGTTCCTTCGGGGGCGTCGGTTGAGAAAATCAGTTCAACCCGGTATCTCCCCGGAGGCAGCGGCAGGCAAGGGCCGTAGAACAGCTCGACATCCGGATCGTGATCCCGCCGCAGCACCACCGAGGTGGCATCCGCGTCCGTGTACCCCGCCCGGAAGCACACCGATGCCGGAATGTGCGCGCCATCCACCGGCCAGACGCCTTCATACCAGTTGCCGGCGCTCAGCAGAACCATGTCCACCTGAACTTCGCCCGCCAGACTGGTCAATTTCAAATAGACCGGCTGGGCGTTGATCACCGGCGACGGCCGCAGCAACTGCCAGTGCCAGGTGTTGTGGCCCACCTCGAGAAGCTCTTCCCAAAGCACCCCTTCGGCGCCGATCAGTTGGGCTTGCAACTGGCCCTCACCGTGCAGGCGCACGCGCCAAACCAAATCGTCCGCCCGGGGAATCTGCGTTGGACGCGTGGCCAGCCAGGTTTCGGTTTCCGGGCGACCGGCGATTTGCCAGACGCTGCCACTCGATGAGATGGATTCCTCGAGCAGTTGGCCGCCCTGGCAGCGCAGCTCGCCGGCCACCCACTGCCGCGCAGGGAACACCGCCGGGAACATCCGCAAGCCCGGCACCCGCCCCACCCGCGCCTGTTTGGTTTCCAGCAGCCTGAACGCGTGCACCGGGCCGTCCTGTTCCAAAAATTGGACTCGCGGGTGTCCCTTCAAACGCCGCAGGACTTCCCCCACGGGAAACACGCTGACCTTTTCCGGATAGAGATTCTCATGCAGCAGCAGATAGCGGATGCGCCGTTCGATCAGAAAATCAAGCTGCTCGTCGGTCACATCGCCATGATTGAAGCTCATCAACCGGAGAAACACATTTTCGACATAGTCAGGGCTCACAATCGGGCTATAGCCGTTCACCATGCGCAGACCGTACTTTTGGGCAAAATAGAGCGGGACGGCGGTGTCGGTGGAGTCGCCCGGCCAGATGGGCAGCGCCAGGGCATGTCCCGGTCCTTCACGGTCGCGCCGGGCCTCGCGCGCGACCCGGTCATAGGCGCCCTGCTCCGGGGGCAGCAGGCAGAGCGTGGCTGAAAAGGAGGCGGTCACCTCCAAGATCAGGCCGAGCAGGCAAACCGCGGCCGCGCCCGCTTTGAAGCGCCGCCACAGGAGACGGTCGCCCGGTTGCCGCGCCAGTCCGGCGGTCACCAGCCAGGCTACGACCATCAGGAGCGGCGCCATGATCTTGGCCGGCTGCCGAATCATGTCATAGTGCGGCAAGAGGGCCCGGGCCTTTTGGATCAGATAGCCGCCCGCCGGGCTCTGCATCCCCAGCGCGAGGCCACCCCCGCCCGCCAGCGCCAGCAAAACCACCAAGGCCAGCGCAAACCGTCCCCAGTCGCGCCGCCGGGTGCCGTCATTCAAGGACTGCGCCAGCAGCCGTCCCCAAGCAATGGCCATCGCCACGACCACCGAAATACCCAGGAAAATCCAGCCGTCGGCGCCGGCCCCCCCGAACAGGAATCCTTGCCGATGTGGCGAGAACAAAAGCACCTCGACCACATCGCGCCCGCCCCCCATGGTCGAGGACGCCAGATAGGGCTTGCGCCAAAGATAACCCGCCGCAATCAGGATCAGGAACAGCCCCCCTCCCGGCACCGGCCGCCACCAGTTGCGCCATGGCAGCCGTTCGTCGTGCCCCAGCAGGCTCATCAGCGCCCACACTGGCACGAACAGCATTGTGAGATAAAAAATCTGCATGTCCGCCCAAAACAGGGCAAACACGGCAAAGCCCAGGCCGAATCCCGAGGCCAGCGTCCCCCGGGTGATCGCCACATCCAGCATCCAGGCCAGCAGTGGCAGCCACATCAGCGCCGCCCCTGTCGGACTGCCCCCCAGCAGGCTGATCCAGCGAAACGGCGCCAGCAGCAGCACGGCCACCCCCAGGGCCGCCGCCAGCCGGTCATCCGTGAACCGCCGCAGCCAGCGCCACGAAAAATACGCGCTGAAGGCCACCGTCAGCCACAGGGTCAGGTTCCACCCCAGCGCCTGCCCCCAGCGTTCAGCCACCGCCGCATAGACCGCTGACATCGGCAGGAAATAGCCCCCCGGCCGGTAGCCGGCCGCGTCATCACCCAGATTGAACTCATAGGGATTGCTGAACCATGCGATGCGCCCGTGAAGCATGTCGCGCATCAAATCGTAGTGATGCAGCAATTGGAGATGATCGCCCGGAATCATCGCCCGGATGGGCGGGCTCTCGACATTTTGAGCCGACGAGGGAATCGCTTCGGTCATGTGCCGTGCCAGAGGCCATGACATGACCATGAACACCAGCCAACTGGCCGCAAGAGTTCCGGCTAGAACCGGCAGATTGCTGCGCCAGCGCGCCATGCGCTGCTCCTATCCGTTCCCAAGGGTTGCCCAGCGGGCCTCGAACTCCGCCCTCCCCCGGTCCAGCGCCGCCATCAGCTCCGCGCTTTCCCCCGCCCTGGCCTGCAACTCGGGAATGCGCTTTTTCAGCGCCGAACGCAACTCGTCCCGGTCGCGCCAGCCGCCCGCAATGTGCTCGCAGAGGCGCTCCGGCGTAAAGTCGTCGAATGACAGCGTCCGTTCACCCAGGCCCAGTTCGCGGAAATAGGAGCCCACCTTGGGCTGATAGGTGATGCCGACAATCGGGGTGTATTCCGCCGAGGCCAGAATCAGCGAGTGCAGCCTCATGCCGCACAGCAGATCCAGATGCCGCAGAATGCCCTTGATGGCCGCGTGGTCATACTGCCGGTTGTCAATCAGCGCGGTCGGCACGTTGGCGGGCAGCCGCTCCATCAACGCCCGGGTCAAATCCACGTCATGATGCTGCGTGGTCACAAAGACGATCGGCACGGGGGTTGCCTCATGAAACCGGATCAGCGCCCTGGCAAACACATCCAGAAACGCCTCGCGTCCCATCGAGACCCGCCCCGCCGAAGCCCAGGTGTCCAGATAGCGGTTGATGTTGATGCCCAGCTTGGGTTGATCCGGGTCCACGCCCGCCGCGCGATAGACCGGCGCCACCTGCTCCGCCGTCCACGATGGCGCGTTCAGGGCCGCGTCGGCCGTCAGGCGGATGCGCGGATTCTGCACGCCGATCTCGCGCAACAGCTCCAGCGATTCCCTGTCGCGCACGGTCATAAAGAGCATGCGCTCGGCCAGAGCCTTGAGCATGCGCCGCCCCGCGGGCGTGTCCACCGGCCCCACCCCCACGTTGTACGCCACCAGCGGCGTCCCCCGCCGCATGGCCAGCGGCAGCAGGAAGTGGAGCGTTGACATGAAATTGAACAGCGGATTGAACAGCGAACGGTCAAACAGCACCGCGTCAAAAATCACCACCGCGTCCGCCCGCCGCAGCGCCAGCGCGGTCGGCGCGCCCAGCATGCGCAGTGCCCCGTGCCAGGGCATCATCCCCACCGGGCGCGTGCGGTTGGGATAGTGGTCGCGAATATACGCCGGCCGCAGCGTCGGAATGTCATAGGTCAGCTCGCGGCCGCACGCCCGGTCCACATCATCCATAATCGCCGCAATCAGTGCGGCGTCGCCGGAGTTGCGCCCCGACGACGATCCCAATAGTGTGATTCTCTGCAAATTGGCCAAACTGCCTCCGCCTGTTTTGGTTTATCTCCCGTTATACCTGCTGGGGAAGTCGTTGGCAACTGCAAGCCCGTTGCCATCTTGCCGGCATGGACACCCCAGGAACATCCTCCGCCCCGTCATCCGCGCCCAAAACCTATCTGGTGACCGGCGCCGCCGGCTTTGTCGGCTCCGAAATCACCCGCCACCTGCTGGCCCGCGGCGACCGCGTCCGCGCCATGGCCCGCCGCTCAGGGCAGCTCGACGGCATGGACCACCCCAACCTCGATAAAGTGATCGGCGATGTCCGCGACGCCGACGCCCTGCGGAAACATGCCCAAGGCATGGACGGCATCTTCCATATTGCCGCGCTCTTCCGTCAGGCCAACGTGCCCGACCAGGCCTATTGGGACACCAATGTCCAGGGCACCCGCAACGTGATGGATGCCGCCATCGCCGCCGGCAACCTGCGGATGATCTATTGCTCGACCTGCGGCGTGCACGGCCACCTCGAAAACCCGCCCGCCAACGAAACCGCCCCCTACGCCCCCTGCGACATCTATCAGGAAACCAAGGTGGAGGCCGAAAAACTCGTGTTGGAAGCCTACCGTTCCGGCCGCCTGCCCGGTGTGGTCATCCGCCCCGCCATGATCTACGGCCCGGGCGACACCCGCTTCCGAAAAATGTTCCGCATGATTGCCAAACGCCGCTTCTTCTACGTGGGCACAGGCGACACCCTCGTTCACTATCTCGACAACCGCGATCTCGCCCGCGCCTTCCTCCTGGCCATGGATCACACGGAGCGCAACGGCCAGGCCTACATCATCGCCGGCGAACGCTCGATGACCCTGCGCGAATTTTGTGAAATCGTGGCCGCCCAGCTTGGCGTGCCCCCCCCCTGGCTGCGTCTGCCCCTCAAACCCATGCAGATGCTGGGCGGTCTGTGCGAGGCCGTCTGCGTGCCCTTGCGCATCCCCCCGCCCCTCTACCGCCGACGCGTGGACTTCTATGCCAAGGATCGCGCCTACAACATCGCCAAAGCCCGCGCCGAACTCGATTATCGGCCCGCCCTCACCCTCGAAGAAGAAGTCCGCGACGTCATCGCGGACTACCGCCAGCGCGGCTGGCTCTGATCCAGCGCCGGGACAACACCGCGCCCGGTCAGATGAGGCCGGCCTGACGCAGCAGCGCCTCGGCGCGGGGCACATCCTCCGGCGAATCCACCCCGATGCCCGCATCCGCGGTTTCCAGCACCAGGATGCGGCCCCCCAGCGCCAGCGCGCGCAGTTGTTCGAGCTTCTCCAGCTCCTCCAACGGATGCGGCGGCGTGCGCACGAGGCGCTCGAGAAAAGCGCGCCGATAGCCATACAGGCCGATATGCCGCCAGTGCGCGGAGGGCGTCGGCGCAAAACGCCCGCTGCCGCCGCGCACAAAGGGAATCGGCGCGCGCGAAAAATAGAGCGCGGCGCCGTCGTCGGCGCGCACCACCTTGACCACATTCGGATTGTGCAGCTCGTCGGTTGCGGCGATGGCCGTGGCCGCGGTGGCCATGTCCCAGTTGGCGTCGCTCGCGAGACGCTCGGCCACCCGGTCCACCAACGCCGGATCCATCAGCGGCTCGTCGCCCTGAATATTGATGACCACATCCGCGGCGCGCCCCTCGATGGCTTCGGCAATGCGGTCGGTCCCGGAGGGATGCTCGGGCCGCGTCATTACCGCTTCGGCGCCGTTGGCGGCGGCCACCGCGGCAATCCGCTCATCGTCGGTGGCCACCAGCACCCCGTCCAGCCGGCGCGCCTGCCGGGCGCGTTCGATCACCCATGCCAGCAGGGGCTTGCCGGCCACCGGCGCGAGGCTCTTGCCGGGAAAGCGCGTCGAGCCCCACCGGGCCGGAATGACACCCACCACCCGCGCACTCATTTGCGGGATCCGCGCATATAGGCCAGCAATTCGTCCGGCGTGCACGAGGCCGTGCCGATCTTGCCAATCACCACCCCCGCGGCAATGTTGGCCAGATCCACTGCCTCGGTAAAGCTCGCGCCAGCCACCAGCGCCATCGTGCAGGTGGCAATCACCGTGTCGCCCGCCCCGCTCACGTCAAACACCTCGCGGGCGCGCGTCGGCGCGTGGCGCGGCGGACGCCCGCGCGACATCAAATACATGCCCTGCGCCCCCAGCGTGATCGCCAGATGTTCGAGGTTCCACTTGTCCATCAGCAGCCGGCCCACCTGGCGCAGGGGCTTGTCGGTCAACGGATTGTCCCGCGGCCCGGGATCCGTCATCCGCGCCAGCGCGAAGGCCTCCTTGCGGTTCGGCGTGGCCAGCGTAAGCCCGGAAAGCGCCAGCGTGCTGCGCGCGTTGGGATCGAGGCACACTGGAATCTTGCGGCGTTGGGCCATCTCCATCACCAGGTCCGCCACCGGCTGCGTAATCACTCCCTTCTTGTAGTCTTCGAGAATGACCCCGTCCGCGCGGTCGAGTTGCAGCGCCAGCATGGTCAGAAAAGTGTCGCGCTGCTTCTCGGTCCAGGTCGGGGCGCGCTCAAAATCCACGCGCACCACCTGCTGGCGCTCCGCGATGATGCGCTCCTTGACGGTCGTGCTGGCCCCGGCAAACATCATGGCACTTTCCACGTCCACGCCCGCGTGGGTCAGCAACCAGCGCAGCTCCACCCCGGCCGCGTCCTTGCCGATCATGCCGCCGACCGCCGCGCGTCCGCCCAGCGTCCGGATGTTGCAGGCCACATTGCTGGCCCCGCCCGGCATCGAGGTTTCCTGGGTCACATACACCACCGGCACCGGCGCCTCGGGCGAAATCCGCTCCACGCTGCCATAAACAAAGCGGTCGAGCATCAGGTCGCCCACCACCAGAATGCGGCGTTTGGGAAACTTGCGCAGCAGTTCCCTGGCACGTTTTTGGGTGATCGCCATATCCTCGGTCTCCTCTCTCGAAGGTGGTCCAACTGCTCCGCGCGTTCCTCAGGCCGCGGCCCTCGCGTTCAGTCGGCCACCCAAAAATCATCGCCCGGGCCGCGAATGTTCTTCAACATGATTTTGATGCTGGCCACCGGCACGCTGGCCGCCACGCGGCAAATCGCGTAGCGTTCATCGTCCGACAGCCACAGCCACATCCGCCCCTTGCGGATGAACATTCCGTCAAACTTCCCCTTGGGCTCCATTTTGATGCACTTCACCCGGCCATATTTTTGCAAACTCACCGGCTCGCGCTTGCCCGCTTCAACAATCAGTTCATAGAGCTTTTCGTCAGTCATCACTTCATAGTGGCGGGTTTCCCGCGGACCGATCGGATCCTTGCGAATCCAATACATCAGCCCCATCAGGTCGCGCGTGTCGGGCTGGATGTCGAAGTGCTTTTCTTTTTGTTTTTTCTTCGAGTACCAATGCCCCTTGAGCGTTTTATGGTCAAACGTGGTGATTTCATCGTGCTCGCGCCGTCCCTCCCTGCTTTTTTTGACAAAGCTCAGCGGCAAAAATGTCACCGGATCCACCACCGTCTGCAAAAACTCCTTCACCGGGTAGATTTTTTCCACAATGCCGTTGGATTCCGCCTCGACGGTCAGGGTCAGCAGCCGCCGACCGTCAACATTGGTCCAGGCCGTCTTGGCGGTCGCCTCGCCCACCGTAAAAACACCCCACTGAATGTAATAATCAATCTCCTCACCCACCGGAAACCAAAATTCCGGTGGCGGGTCATCCCAAGGCAGCCCGGGAAGCGACGATTCCGCCCAAATCCTCGAAAAATGGCCCGAAAACGCGAAAAAAACGCAAAATATCGCAAAAAATCGCAAAAAGTCGGCTTTTTTCAACATGTTTGGCACTTTTTTTGTCTCCGGCGGCATCGAGGTCATCGGACGGATTTTCTTCGAAAAATCACGATTTTTCGTCGTTTTTGGCCGTTTTTTCGTTCAAAACCGCTGATTTGGCATGTTCCGGCGCTTCCATGCCCAGCAATTCGACCACTTCCTGTTGTACGGTTTCGATTTCATCCAATTTCAGTTGCGGATCCGGCACCACAAAGCTCTCGCCGGTCTGTTTATGCTCATAGAGTCGGATTTTGCCCCCGTCCGGTTGCAGTTGCACCTCGCGCTCGACCAAAATCCGGCGGCGCTCGAGCATGACCGCCAAAATAAAAATGACGTTCCGCCGCGACGGATCCTCGGTTTCCATCATTTCGCGCAGCAGAGTCTCGGCAGTCTCTTTTTTGAGCGGTTCGGCCGTTTTGGGCGCAGGCGCGCGCCAAATCGCGGTCCAGGAACTGATTTCTTGTGTATTTTCCGCCTCTTCCGCCCGTTTTTCGGCGCAAATCAGGCAATAATCCGCACGCTGATAGCCCTCGGCCGTGAAACCCAAACTCGACAGCAGCGACTCGCCATCCTCGAACTTGCGCTGGCAACTGCCGCAGTGGTCGGCGCAGGAGCGGATGTTCCACTCGAGGTTCACGGACTCATGGCCTCGACTTGCCGGGCGAAACTGGATTCCGGATAGCGTTCAAGCAGCTCGTCCCAGGCCGATTTTTGCGCGGCGGCATTGCCGGATTTCTCATAAAGCTGTCCGGCGCGGAACAGCGCGCGCGGCGTCCATTCGGGGTCGTCATAGAGCACGGCCACGCTCATAAAATGCCGCGCGGCCTTGTCCCGGTCGCCGGCGGCCTCGGCCGTCTCCCCCAGCCCGAAATATGCCCGCACGCGCAGATTGAGCGCGTCGTCATCCATCGCGCTTTCCGCCGCCGCCGCGAAATACTCCTCGGCGCGCGCCAGGCTGCCGGTCTTGAGCTCCAGCATGGCCAGCAGCAACCGGGCTTCGGCCCCCTCCCGGGTGCGCGCGTCCTGGGCCACGGCCTTTTCAAAGGCCGCGATGGCCTGCTGCTCATGGCCCAGTTCCGTCCGGCAAATGCCCGCCCGATACCAGGCCATCTGCCGCCACGACGGTTCGGCGGCGTGAGCGGCCAGGGCCTCGGCCGCCTTCAGCGCGCGGGGGGTGTCCTCCTGGTCGAAGCGGTGGCGGATCAGCCACTCCATCAGCGCGGGATTGTCCGCCACCTGCCGGGCATCGCCCGCCAGCGCCTCCACCTGGTCGGCCGCTTCATCCATCCGCCCCTGGCGCTGCAAAGCCTGGGTCAACGACAACCGCGCCAGCGACGCCGTACTCGCGTCCGGCCCAGACTCCAGACAGGCGCGGAAAGCCTTTTCGGCCTCGCTCCATTTTTCTGCCCCGGCCAGCAACGTGCCCCGCCAATAGTGCGCCTGCGCCGCGAGGCCGGCTGGCGGTTTCGCGGCCAGCAGCTCATCCAGAAACGCGGCGGCTTCCGCGCCCCGGTTCAGGTCAATCAGCACCAGCGCCTTGTGCAGGCGCGCTTCGGCGGCCGCCTCGGCGGGAATCTTTTTAACGAGCAAGGCATTCCAGTCTTCGAGCGCCTGGGCCGCGTCGCCGCCGCTTTGGCGGGCCAGCGCGGCTTCCTTCAACGCGTCCGCCACGCCCTCATAGCGCGGATAATCATCGGCCACCCGGCGGAACCGGTCGGCCGCCTCGGCATGCTGGCCGGCCGCGCGCGCCATCGCCCCAAGGCGCATCAGGGCGGCCGGCGCTTGCGCCGACTTGGAGAAATCCGTCAACAGCGTTTCGTAACGCGCGCGGGCCAGCTCAAGCCGCCCGAGTTCCCGCTCCGATTCCGCCCGCATCCAGAGCACATCCGCCGCCTGCGACTTGTCCGGCTGCCCCGGCATCGCCGAGAGCGCCTTGGCATAGTCGCCGCGCTTGAAGTGGGTCACCATGATTTCATAGGCCGCCCGCCCCGCGAACGTGGTGCCGGGATGGTTGCCCGCCACATATTCATAGTCCTGGAGGGCCTCGCCGTCGCGGTTCATCCGCCGCAGGCAGTTGGCCCGCAGATAACGCCCCGAAGCCGCCGTTTCCGCGTCCTGCGCGTTAGCGATCAGCTTTTCGGCGTCATCCAGCGCCTCCGCGGTCCGCCCCAAATAGTAAAAGCTCCAGGCCGCGATCAGCAGCGCGTCGCTCGCCCGGCGTTCCTCGGGCAGCTCCATCTGCAGCGACTGCAGAACATCGGCGGCCAACTGGTATTGGCCCCGTTGATAGGCCCACTCGCCCCAGCGGTACATCGCCTCGGCCCGGGCGCCGGGCGTGGCCGCGGCCTTCACCGCCGCCTCGAACCAGCCCGTCATTTTGTCCGCTTCGGCTTTCTCAGCCTCGCCCAGCTTGGCCAGCTCCAGCGCCGCGAACGTGGCCTGGGGCGTGTCGCCGTGCTTCTTGAGAATCTCGCCAAACGCCTTGGCAGCTGCCTCGGAATCCCCCGCCTTTTGTTCCGTCAGACCGAGGTAATGCAGGCCGGCCGCCGCGATCTCCCCGCCCGGCTTGGTTTTGAGCAGCGCCTTGAGCAGCGCGCGCGCGTCATCGGTGCGTTCATCGGCCAGAGCCGCCTCCGCGCGGCGCAGCATGGCCCGGGCCGCTTGGAGCGTATCCGGATATTCATCCGCCACCCGCTTGTAGAAGCGTTCCGCGCCGGCCTGATTGTTCATCTGCCGGTAGCATTCGCCCGTCCGGTAGAGCACATCAGGCGTCCGCTCATGCCCCAAGTGGTCGCGCAGGAAAAGAAGATATTCGCTGACCGCGGTTTCATAATAGCCGCGCAGATAGATGCCGTCCGCGAAGCGCGCCTGTTCCTCGGCCGTCAGCCCCCGGGCGTTTGCGCCCGCCATAAGCAGGACGAGCCCGGCGCAGGCGGCCGCCCAACGCCGCCGGCGCGGCCCGCCGGCGCGCGGCCACTCAATGAACGGATGCTTGTTCATTCCGATGAATCACCGCTTCCGGGCTAACCGCCCGACGCCAGCGTCGCGAAAGAGATGTTCCAGATGTCGGCTTGCCGGCAGGTGTCCAAAACGCGCACCACATGCTCATAGGCCGTGGCCTTGTCTGCGCGCAGCAGCACGGGCTGCCCCGGGAACTGCTGGACCAGGCGGTTCATCATCCCGCGCAGTTGCGCGTCATCCAGCCGCTGGCCGTTCACAATCGCCGTGCCGTCCGCCAGCACGTTCACAATCACCTCGCCCGGCAGCCGCGGCGGCCGCTCGCCGGTGGTGGCCGTCGGCAGCGTCACCTGGATCTCGGTCTCCCACTGCGCGAAAATCTGGCTGGCCACAAAAAAGCACAGCAGCAGAAAAACCACGTCGATCATCGGCGTCAGGGGCACCCCCCCCGCCGGGGTGAAGTTGTTCTTCTTGAGGAAGTTCATGTCAGTCGTCCCGGTTTTCCAAAACCGCCAGCAGGCCCGTGGCCGCCCCTTCCATCTGACCGGTCAGCTTCATGACCTTCCCGCGGAACGCCGCGTAGGCGATCATCGCGGGAATCGCGATGATCAAGCCGGCAATAGTGGTAATGAGGGCCTGCCCCACTCCGGCCGCCAGCTCCATCGGACGCGCCTTGGCCAGGTCAAACGCCACATTGTTGAACGCCTTGAGCAGGCCGATCACCGTGCCCAGCAGCCCCACCATCGGCGCCACCGCCGAGAGGTCGAGCAGATAGTGGATCATGTTCTGCATCCGGCCGGCCTGGCGGGTGCCCTCGCTCTCCATCACTTCCTTGAGCGTGCCCGGCTTGGCCGACGGGTTCTCCTTGAGAAAATCCAGGCCCGCCGCCGCAATCGCCGCCAGGGCCGTCGGCTGCTGCGCGCACAGCTCGCGCGCGTCGCGCAGGCGCTTCTCCTTGAGCAGTTCCCGCAGACGCAGCGATTGCGCCACCGGCGCGATGTTGCGCGCCCGCAGCACCAGCGCGTAGTACACGATCAGCGCCACGCCCAGCACCGACAGCAGCACCAGCGCATACATCAGCCAGCCGCCCATGTTCATGAGCTGCCTCGGGGTCAGTTTCTCGGCCACCGGCGCGGCCTCTTCCGCCAGGGCGGTCGTCGCGCCCAAACATGCCATCCACATCCACTTGATCTTCATCCTGCTTCTCCCTTCAACGGGTTGCCGCCCGCCGCTACATCTCCTCGGTCACCAAATCCCAATGCGCCGCAAAATATTTCCAGCCCGAAATCAGCGTCACCGCCACCACGCCCGAGGACAAAATCCACGACGTAATCACAAAGGCCCCATCATACTGCCTCAGGAACTTTTCGGACAATTCCAAAACCGGCAGCAGGCTCTCGCGGATCGCCAGCAAAACAAACGTGGCGATAATCGCCACCATCTGCCAGACCGTCTTGAGCTTGCCCCAGTTGGACGCGCTCACAATCCGGCCGTCGCCGCGCGTGGCCACCAGCAGGCGCAGGCCGGTCACCGCGAATTCCCGCGCGATGATCACCACCACCACCCACGCCGGCACCAGCGAATAATGCGGCTCATACTGCAGCCGAATCCCCACAAAACCGACCAGCGCCGCGCTCACCAGCACCTTGTCCGCCAGCGGATCCATCAGCCTCCCGAACGCGGTCACCCCGTGTGAGCCGCGGGCCAGACGCCCGTCCCAATAGTCCGTGATGCTCGCCGCCACAAAAATCATAAAGGCGATCAGCGTGGAATGGGGCAGCGGCAGCGCCATCACCAGCATCATGATCAGCGCGGCAATCAGCCGGCTGGTGGTCAGAGTGTTGGGCAAATTCATCAACGCGCTCCCCTCAGTCCAGATAGGGCTCCGGAGCCGGAATCCAGGGTGTCGTCAACGGGCGCGACACCACCACCGTGTCCGCTTTCTTCTCCGCGCGGCGAGCGTGAATCTTGGCAAATACGCCCCACGCCAGCGCGATCACCAAAAGTCCCGCCAGTGTCCGCCAAGCCTGCCATGGCACCCGCGACACCCCCTTGGCCACCGTCCGCCCCGCGCCCGTCAACGTGGTCCGCAAGGCCAGGCTCGGCACTTTGCGTTTCTTGGGCGGGCGCGTGACAGCCGTCGGCGCAACCTTGACAGGCTGAGCTTCGCGGGGCGGTTCCTTCGGCTTGACTGCGGGCTTCGGCGGCGCCACCACCGGCGCGGACAACGATTCCCTGCGCCGTGGCGGTTCTTTGGCCGCCGGCTGCTCCGGGAACAACGCGCTCGGCTTCGGGACCTCCACCGCAATAGGCTGAGTATCCGCCTTGGCGGATGCTGCCACCGCTCGCGCCGCCTCCTGTGCGGATGCCGCGGCCTGCTGGGCCGCTCGCGCCGCCGCCACGGCCTCGAGTTCACGCTTGTGCGCGGCTATCCTCTCCTCTTCAAAGCGGGCAATCTGTTCAGCGGCCTCCTGCCGGGCGCGTTCCCAGGCTTCCTGGCGAACCCGTTCAAGTTCCTCGGTGTGGCGCTGCACGAGATCCGCCTCGCGGGCCTCCTGAGCCTCCCGCGCCACCCGGGCTTCCTTCTCCAACCGGGCCAGTTCCCCTTCCAGATATTTCCGCTGGGCTTCTGCCTCGCCCATCCGTTCTTCGAGAGTCAGGCGGGCCTGTCGTTCCGCCTCTTCGCGCCGCTCGGCCTCCTCCGCGGCCTTGCGCTCGGCCTCTTCGCGGGCCAGCCGGGTTTCCTCTTCGCGCTGGGCCAGCTCGGCCTCAAGCCGCTTGCGCTGCTCGTCCGCCTCGGCCATCCGTTCTTCCAGAGCCTGACGCGCCTGCTTCTCCGCCTCTTCGCGCGCCGCCCGGGCCTGCCGCTCCCGCTCGCGAAGCTCGGTATCCTGCGTGGTCTGGCGTTCCGCCTCTTCACGCGCCAAACGCGACTCTTCCTCAAGTCGCGCCAGCTCCTCTTCGAGCCGCTGTCGCTGTTCATTGGATTCGCTCATCCGCGCTTCGAGCGCCAAGCGCGCCTGCCGTTCAGCCTCTTCGCGTGCGCGCAACTCTTCCTCGGCTTGCGCCAGTTGCCGCTCCGCCTCCTCGCGGGCGCGTTGCAGGGTCTCGGTCCGGACCTGCTCCAACTCCTCGGCGTGCCGCCGCCGGGTGGCCTCCTCGCTGGAACGACGTTCGCTTTCCTCCCGGGCGCGGCGTTCCGCCTCCTCCTGCTCGCGCTGTTCGGCAACCTCGCGGGCCTGGGCCACTTCCAGCTCCTTGGCCTGCAATAATTTTTCAAGATGACCGCGCTGTTCCTCGGCCGCCTCGGCTTTTTGCGCGATCTCTACGCGCAATTCTTCCTCCGCCGCCTGCCGGGCCGCCAGTTCGGCTTCCAAATTCGTACGTTGACGCGCGGCCTCTTCGGCCTGCTGGGCGGCCATGGCTTGCAGCCGCTCTGCCTCCTCCGCGCGCCGGGCCAGCTCTTCCTCAAGCTGCTGACGCCGCTGTTCTTCGGCCTGCAGCCGCTCTTCCGCTGCCGCGCGACCGGCCTGGACGGCTTCATAAGCCTTGCGGCTTTCCTCTTCACGGGTCCGGGCATCCTGCTCGGCCACCGCGTGCAGTTCGATCTCTTCCTGAGCCCGGCGGGCCTCGGTCTCGCGCTGCGCCAGTTCCGCGATCAACTGGGCCATGCGCGTCTCGGCCGTCTGGATCTTCTGCTCCGCCACCAGCCGTGCCTGACGTTCATTCTCTTCGCGGACGGCTTGTTCCGCGGCCAGACGTTCCCGCGTCTGCGCCTCCTCCAGCGCCTTGGCCTCGGCCTCTTCGCGCGCCCGAACCGCCTCGCGTTCCATGTCACGCAGCTTGTCTTCCAGTTTGCGGCGGCGTTCCTCGGTTTCCTGCGCCTTGCGCTCCACCTTCTCGCGGGCGGCCTGTTCGGCCTTCGCCCGCTTCTGGTGTTCGGCCTCCATGCGTTCGCGATTCTGCTGCTCTTCCTGCAAACGCTGTTCGGCTTCGAGGCGCATGGCAGCCGCTTCTTCGGTACGCCGCGCCAGCTCGGCATCGAGATCGCTCAGCCGCTCTTCCGAAATCCGCACCTTCAGTTCCGCTTCCTCGCGTGCGGTCTGCTCGGCCTCTTGTTGGGCTTTCAGCTCCGCTTCCGCCTCGGCCCGGCGCTCGGCCTCCTCCAGGGTGCGCCGTTCGAAATCTTCACGCGCCTGCCTCGCGGCGACCTCGCGCTGCGCCAGTTCGGCTTCAAGTTCCTGCTGCTTTTCGGCGGCTTGGCGGGCCTGGGCTTCAAAGTCCTTTTTAGCGCGCCGCGCAGCGGCATCGCGCTCCTTCAGCTCCTGTTCGACCAGGGCGCGGTTTTCTTCCTCTTCACGGATTCGCGCTTCAAGATTCTCGCGCGCCTCGCGGGCGTCCTCCTCCCGCGCGATCAGTTCCTCCTCGAGATCGCGCAACCGGGTCGCCGTCATTTGCGCGCGTTCTTCGATCTCCTCGCGGGCAATCCGCTCCGCCTCCTGCTGGGCCTTCCATTCGGCTTCAACCTGCGCGCGGCGCTCGGCTTCCTCCCGCGCCTGCCGTTCGGCCTGCTCGTGGGCTTGGCGGGTTTCCTCCTCGCGGCGTTGCAGCTCGGCGCCCAGCTCCTCCAAACGTTGTCCGGCCACTTGAACCTGGTGCTCGACCTTTTCGCGCGCGGCCCGTTCGGCCTCCTCGCGCGCCTTCCATTCGGCTTCGACCTGCGCGCGGCGCTCAGCTTCTTCTTGCATCCGCCGCTCGGTTTCCTCGCGCGCGAGACGGGCATCCTCCTCCTGCCGCGCCAATTCCTCCTGCAGTTCGCGATACCGCTCTTCGGCCTCGCGCAGCTTCGATTCCGCCGCCTCGCGGGTCTGACGGTTGGATTCCTCCTGAATCCGCACCGCCTCCTCGCGGGCGATACGCACCTCGACCTCCCGGCGTTGGAAAGCCTCTTCCATCTGGCGCTGAATCTCCTGCGCCTCCTGCACCTGGCGTTCCGCCTCCATGCGGGCTTGCCGTTCGGCTTCCTCGCGGGCGGCATGTTCGGCCTGTTCCGCCGCGCGGCGATCCGCCTCCTCCTGAAGCAGCGCCTCCAGCTTTTCGCGTTCTTCCCGGGCCTGTTCTTCCTTCTGGGTCAGTACGGTTTCCAGTTTGCGCCGATGCGCCTCAATATCCCGCGCCTGCTGTTCGGCCTCTTCGCGAGCCTGGCGCTCGGCTTCCTCCCGCGCCTGCCATTCGGCCTCGAGCTGCGCGCGCTGCTCGGCCTCCTCCTGCATCTGGCGCTCGGCTTCCTCGGCGGCCAGGCGGGCTTCCTCCTCGCGCCGCTGCAATTCCTCCTCGAGTTGCCGGCGGCGCTCCTCGGTTTGACGCACCTGCTCTTCGGCCGCTTCCCGGGCCTGGCGTTCGGCCTCCTGCCGCGCCTGCCAGTCCGCCTCGAGCTGTGCGCGGCGTTCGGCCTCCTCCTGCATCTGGCGTTCGGCTTCCTCGGCGACCAGACGGGCTTCCTCCTCGCGCCGCAGCAGCTCTTCTTCGAGTTGCAGGCGACGCTCCTCGGTTTGGCGCACCTGCTCTTCGGCCGCTTCCCGGGCCTGGCGTTCGGCTTCCTCGCGCGCCTGCCATTCGGCTTCGAGCTGCGCGCGCCGCTCCGCGTCCATCAGCGCCTGCTTCTCGGCCTCCTTGCGGGCCAACTGGGTTTCCTGTTCGCGCCGGACCAGTTCCTCTTCGAGCAAGCGACGTCGTTCCTCGGCCTCGCGCACCTGTTGCTCAACGGCCAGGCGCGCCTGACGTTCGGCCTCCTCGCGCGCTTCCTGCTCGAGGCGTTCCTGCTCGCGCTGGGCGGCCTCCTCGGCGGCCTTGCGTGCGGCCTCCTCGGCGGCAAGCCGGGCCTCCTCTTCACGACGACGCAGCTCTTCCTCGAGCTTTTGACGTTTTTCTTCCGCCTTCTGAAACTGCTTCTCAGCCTTTTCGCGGGCCTTGCGTTCGGCCTCCTCGCGCGCCTGCTGTTCCGCCTCTTCGTTGGCGCGCTGTTTGGCTTCTTCCGCCGCCTTGCGTTCGGCTTCCTCGCGTGCGAGCCGGCTGTTCTCCTCGAATCGCCGCAGCTCTTCTTCGAGCTTGAGCCGGTCTTCCTCGATCTCGCGGACTTTTTGCTCGGCCTGTTCGCGCGCCTCGCGTTCGGCTTTTTCACGCGCCAGTTGCTCGGCCTCGGCCTGCGCGCGCTTCTCTTCTTCTTCCTGCCAGAGACGCTCGACCGCTTCGCGTTCCAAGCGCGCGGCCTCCTCGTGGCGTTTCAGTTCCGCCTCCAGCTCGCGCCGTTCCTGATCAATCTTACGGATTTGGTCTTCGGCTTCTTCGCGGAGATGGCGTTCGGCTTCCTGCCGGGCCAGCAGCTCTTCTTCCTTGCGCGCCCGGCGTTCAGCCTCTTGCCGCATGCGTTCTTCAGCTTCTTCCCGCGCCAGTTGTTCGGCTTCCTCGCGACGCTTGAGTTCCGCTGCCAACTGACGCCGGCTCTGTTCCGCCTCAATCGCCTTGCGTTCGATCTCCTCGCGCTCCTGGCGGATCACCTCTTCCTTGGCGCGCCGGACTTCATCTTCCATCTGGCGCAGCGACTCTTCCATCTGACGACGCTTGGATTCCGCCAGACGGGCGCGCTGCTCGGCATCCTGCTTGGCTGAGCGTTCCTTGTCGTGAGCTGTTTTTACATGCAGGTCGGTGCCCGAAAACGGCAACTCCGCCTCCGGCTCAACCAGGGAGGCCTGCCCGGCGGGCGCTTTGCTCCGGGGGGCGGGTTTGATTTTTTTCTTCGGCTCAGGCTGGGGCGCTGGCGGGGGGGGCTCCGGCAGAGGCTCCGGCACAACTTCCGGCTCGGGCGTCACCGGGGGCGGTGGCGCAATATCCGTCACAGGCTCCAGTGCAGATTCCGGTTCTACGGATGCCGTAACTTCCGGCTCCTCGATCTCAGGCAAAACGGATTCCGGAATCATCTCCACCGGCTCCGGCTTCGGCGCATCAGGCACCAGGCGGGGTTTCGGAGCCGGCTTCGGCGTCAACGGCAGCTCCTCCTGATGAGGCGTCGCGTCCGGCTTGGCTTCCGCCTGCTGCCGGGTCTGCCGCGCCTGTTCGATCTCCTTCATCCGCCGCGCCTTCTCCTGCGCCTCCGCGATCTCTCGGGCCTTCTGCTGGGTTTCCTTGCGGGTCTGCTGTTCCTGCAGGCGCTTTTTGATGCCCGCAAAAATCCCCGGCTTCCTGGGCTCGCGAATCAAGTCGGTCTTGTCCGCCGAGAATCCTGATCCCCGCATATAGGCTTCATAAAACGGCTCGGGATCCAGCCCCAAATAGTCGCAATACAGCCGGTAAAATCCCCGGGCGTAGGGCGGGGCAATCAACCTCGAGTAGTCATCGCGTTCCATCGCGTCAACCACCAGCACTTTGACTTTGATGGTGGCCGCGACCTCGGCAATGGTCACATGCAAACTTTCGCGGGCCTGCCGCAACTGGGGTCCCAATTTGCTCATCGGTTCATCCTATCCTGGATAATTCATGCGACAAGTCCGGCCCGGATGCAAGGCAGGCGGGGCGAAGCTGGTTGGACAACCTGCGAGCCCCGAATAACGCCGCAGACGGGTCGGAATCGTCGCACCGAGGGACAACATGGATGAAAACTGTTAACCAATTATAAAATGTCATATCATGTTGCTCAGCAATAAATTGCAATACTTTCATTCATGTTGGTGAATTATTCAGGCTATGACAGTTCGTCATCCTCGTCGAAATCACCCGGGTCGTCCTCCGGATCGTCCAGCGGAAACAGAATCTCGCGCGGGCCGGTCCCCTGCATGGGGCCCAGCATGCCCTTCTCCTCCAGAACATCAATCAGCCGCGCCGCGCGCGTGTAGCCGATGCGCAGCCGCCGCTGGATGTAGGATGTGCTGGCCCGGCGCGACTGGCGGATCACCTCGATGGCCTGCTGCAGCAGCTCCTCGTCCTCCTCATCAATCTCGGTGGCTCCCGCTCCGCCAGCGCCGCCCCCGCCGCTCCGGCCGTCGAAGCGGCCGTCAAACGCGGGGCGATCCTGCTGCTTCCAATAGTCGGCAATGCGCTGGATTTCCTCGTCCTTGGTCCAGGCGCCCTGTGCGCGGATCAGCTTGTTTGCGCCGGTCAGCACCAGCATGTCGCCCTTGCCCACCAGCTTGTCGCCGCCCTCCTGATCCAGAATCACGCGACTGTCGTTCTTCTGCGCCACCTTGAAAGCCACCCGCCCCGGGATGTTCGCCTTGATCGTGCCGGTAATAATATCCACCGTGGGCCGTTGCGTGGCGATAATCATGTGGACACCCGTCGCCCGCGCCAGTTGGGTCAGCTTCTGGATTTGTGGCTCGATCTCCTGCTGGGCCATCAGCATCAGGTCCGCCAGCTCGTCAATCACAATCACCCAATAGGCCAGCCGGTCCGGCAGCGGCTCCTCCTCGGGCGTGCCGCCAGCCGCTCCCGCCGCCGGATCCCCATTGGCCTCGAACAGCGCCGCCTGCTCGACCTTCGGACGGTGGTTGAATCCGCGAATGTCGCGCACCTTGGCCCGATGGAACAGCTTGAACCGGCGCTCCATTTCCTGAATGGCGATCCGCAGCCCGCGGATCACATCCTTCGGCTTGGTAATTACCGGGGTCAGCAGGTGCGGCAATCCGTTATAGCCCGAAAACTCGACAATTTTCGGATCAATCAAAATCAGGCGCAGCTCATCCGGGTTCAGCGACATCAGCAGCCCCGCCAGCAGCGAGTTCATGCAGACCGTTTTGCCCTGTCCTGTCGCGCCGGCAATCAGCAGGTGCGGCAGCGTGGCCAGATCCGCCAGCAGCACATGCCCGCCCACGTCCTGGCCCAGCGCCAGCGGCAGCGATGATTTGGAAGTCATCCAGGCCGAACTTTCCAGCAGTTGGCGCAGCACCACCGGCGCGGCGCGGCGGTTGGGCACCTCGATGCCCACCACGCCCTTGCCGGGAATAGGCGCCTGCACCCGCACACTGTCGGCCTTCAGCGCCAGGGTGATGTTCGCGGCCAGATTGCCAATCCGCTCGACCTTCACCCCCGCCGCCGGCAGCAACTCATAGCGGGTCACCGCGGGGCCCTGTTCCACGTGCGTCACTTCCGCCTCAATGCCAAACTCGGCCAGCGTGCCGCGGATGGTCTGAATGGTCTGTTCGAGATCCTCCGGCGACGCCCGCCGCCCCGCGCCCTCGGGAATCGGTTCCAGCAGCGCCATCGGCGGCAAGACCCAGCTTTTGGCGGGCGTCTCTGCCTGGTCGCCCGCGTCGTCTTGGGCGGCCGTCGTTTCGGCGGCTGCGGCTGCTTTCGCTGCCGTGGCGGCGGCCACGGCGGCAGCTTCCGCCTGACGCTTGGCCTCGGCCTGACGGCGCACTTCCGCCACCCGCCGCATTTCCGCCTCGCGCTGCTCGATCTGTTGCTTCAACTGGGCCGCTTCACGCTCGGCGGCCTCCTTTTGGCGTTGCAGTACAGCCTCGCGTTCGCGCTGTTCGGCCTCCTCCTTCTCGCGCCGCAACTCCTCCGCGCGGGCAAGCTTGGCGGCCTCCTTCTCGCGGCGGGCTTCCTCGCGTTCCCGTTCGCGATCATCCTTCTCCCGGGCGCGGCGCTCGCGTTCCAGTTCCTTCTCAAGGCGTCGGCGCTCCTTTTCGAGCAGGCGCGCCTCGCGCGCCGCCTGCTGCTGGGCCGTACGCCGTTTGGCGGCCCACTCCTCCTGACGCGCCGCCATCCCCTGCCAGATGCCCACCAGCCCCCGCCAGAGCGTGGCCGGATTCGCCCGCAACACAAAAAAGATCCCGCCAACGATCACCCCGATGCTGATAATGGCCGACCCCACCACCCCCAGCGTACACGTCAAAAAGTTTCGTCCCACAAAAAAGCCCACCAGGCCCCCCGGCATCCGGTTCAAATTCAGGCGGTCCGCCGCAAGCCCGCTCCAGAACGGCTCATGCAAATCCACCAGCACCCCCAGAGCGCACAAAATCCCCAGTAGCCAGAGAACCCGGGGCCAGACCCGCTCCGCGGACTGAAAAATCATCAGCAGACCCCAGATTGCCAGCGCCAGCGGGAACACAAACCCGACCAGCCCGAACACTTTGAAGATGCCCCACGCCGCCCAGGCCCCCACCGGTCCGATGTAATTCACCGTCGGGTCGTTCGGCGGCGAATGTTCCCAGACAACGTCCTGCCAGGTGTAGGACGCCAGCGCCAGCAGCAGCAGCAGCCAAACCGCCTGCAACAGGATGCCGGTGGCTTCCCGGCGAACATTGCCAACCTTCTTCTTTTTTGCGGCCATACGTCCGAACAACCTAGCAAAACCCTTTGCAGGAATGCAATACCAGCCTGACCCTTGAACCCATTCGTACGCGCGCGCGAGCGCGCGTCTCCCGCCTCTAGGGGTCAGCCCTATATTATGATGGTTCGTTTCGTACGCGTGCGCGCACGCGTCCCTCGCGCCCCGGCGCTCCTTAGAATATCGGCGCGCGACTTGCCATGCCCGCGGCAAGGCAGTAGAGTGCTCGCCGATGAAAACCGTGAAATTTGACGACCTCAGCGCGGCGGACCGCGACCTGGTGGCCCAAGCCATCGAGGTTCGCGAAAAGGCCCACGCACCCTACTCCAACTACAAGTGCGGCGCCGCCCTGCGCGACGACCGCAACCGTATTCATGTCGGCATCAATGTCGAAACCCTCGACATGACCCTCACGACCCACGCCGAAATGGACGCCATCAACTGCATGGTCAGAAGTGGCTCGCTGAAGCTGGAGGCTCTGGCCGTGGCGGTTCATTCCGCCGATGGCTACGCGTTCCCCTGCGGCCTTTGCCGGCAAAAAATCCGCGAGTTTGCCGTCGGCGATCACGCCCGTATTCTGGCCGTAGCCGTGGATGCCCACAATCAGGTGCTCTCTCTGGCCGCCACCACCATTGGCGAACTCTATCCCCAGCCCTTCACGCCCGAAAGTTTGCCGCCCTCATGACGGCCCTGACATCGCGCGCGTTTCTATTCGATCTCGATGGCGTGGTGGTGGACTCCAACCAACTCCATGTGGACTCGTGGGCGGCCGTGGCCGAACGCCATGGCCATCCCCTGCTGCAACCCGACTACATCGGCAAATGCGGCCTGCGGACCACCGCCGTCATTCGCGAACTCCTGCGCTGGCCTGTCAGCGAGGCCGAGGCCCGGCAAATCGGCCTCGAAAAAGAAACCATCTACCGCGATTGGATCCGCGCGGGCGGCATTGATGCCATCCCCGGGGTGGTTGATTTCATCCGCCGCGCGCGCGAACTCGGCGTGCCCTGCGCCGTGGCGTCCTCCGCGCCCCGCGCCAATCTGGACCTCTGCGTGGAAGCTCTTGGACTGGCTTCCTGCTTCCAAGCCACCGTCTCCGGCGAGGATGTAACCCGGGGCAAACCCGCGCCGGACATTTTTTTGGCCGCCGCCGCCGCGCTCGGCGTGGAGCCCAACCAGTGCGTCGTGTTCGAGGACGCCCCCGCTGGCGTTCAGGCCGCGCGTGCCGCCAGCATGGCGGTCATCGCGCTCACCACCAGCCATCTACCCGCCGAATTGGCTCAGGCCGATCAAATCGTCCCCGACTTCACCAAGCTCGACCCCTCCCGCCTCCTCTAACCTGGATAATTCACCAACATGGCTGAAATGAGCGCATTTTCTTGCAGAGCAGCCAGTTGAGGAATTTGACGGATTTTCATCAGTTTTCAACCATGTTGCCCTTTGGCACAACGATTCCAACTCGTCTGCGGCGTTATTCGGGGCTCGCAGTATGCTATACAGCATCGCCCCGCCCGCCTTGCATCTGAACCCGATTTTTACCTCACCTCACGGCTGAAAATTATTCTCACATATTATAATAAGTGAGAATATGAGAATATATAACATGCTTGTGACCAATTTGTTACAGTTATTAATTCTGAACATTTCATTCTCACATATTATAAATC